>ENA-OPCY01000863-OPCY01000863.1-human-gut-metagenome-genome-assembly--contig:-NODE-863-length-20205-cov-4.673995_pt1 | contig 20205 bp, 16 predicted proteins | sample MGYA00241568_ERZ501487 | MGnify/ENA primary metagenome ERZ501487 (study PRJEB25962, sample SAMEA2042574) | human gut metagenome | biome: human gut; feature: human-associated habitat; material: faeces... | reverse complement strand
TGGACGGGGTGTTCGTCATTTCATTCAGCAATCGGAGCCTTCGGCCAGAACGGCGTCAAATTCCGTGTACGTGGCCGCCGCGCTGTCAGGGACGGCCACGGTGATGAACCATCCTGCCATATCGTCTGTTACGACTTCCGCGTGGGTCGTTTCCGCAATGTGGACGCACAGGCCCGTGCCGTCGCCGGTGATGGTGTCCACCGCGAAGCGGTATGTGCCGGTGCTGGCTACCACATACACCAGCAGCAGGGTGTTTTCGGAGAAGAACGCCTCGTCATATTTTGCCGTCACCTCATTGAAAGGCGGGACTTCGTCATATGCGAAGGAGAGCATTTCCGGATAGTCCAGAGAATCCTTGAACTGTGTCAATTCCTCCAGCGTGTCAAATTTATAGATGGGAAAATGGAGAACGCTGCTGATGGTCATTCGATCCTCGTTCAATGCGCCGGAATCAAGCGCCTCTGAGCTGGAGACTCTGCTCACGGTAGTGTCGGGATCCTCCATCCATGTGGTGTCGATGGGCTTTCCGCCGCAGCCCGCCGCGCTCAGCAGAAAAAGGAAAGCGAAAAGGAAACAGATCAGCTTTTTCATGGGATGTACCTCCTGAAAATAGTGGGGCATCTATATTATAAGACGGAAAATTTTCCCGAAATGTTCCCAAAATTTGCGCTATTTCGTATTTTTCTATTTCCGCAGTTCCTTGAAAAACGCCGATAGCACCGTCTGGCAGTCCTCCGCCAGAATGCCGCCTACCAGCTGGGGATGATGGGGAAAATCCTCCATGAACAGGTTCAGCACGCCGCCGCAGGCGCCCATCGCCTCATCGCGCGCGCCGTAGAAAACGCGCGGAATACGGGCGTTGATGATCGCGCCCGCGCACATGGGGCAGGGCTCAAGCGTCACATAGAGCGCGCAGCCGTCGAGCCGCCACGACTTCAGCGCTTCGTTTGCCTGCGCGATGGCCTCCATCTCTGCGTGCGAAGAGGTGCGCTGCTTTTCCTCGCGCCAGTTGCGGCCGCGGCCGATGATCTCACCGTCCTTGACGATGACGCAGCCGACGGGCACCTCGCCCTCCGCTGCGGCTTCCCGCGCAAGAAGAAGCGCTTCGTGCATATAGTTTTCGTGTTCCATGGCAGACTCCTTGTTTGAAAAGAGGAATATTTGTCCATACTTTCCATACACTGACTTTGCAAAGGTATGGGAGGGCGGAACAATGCGAAAGGTCAATTTGCTGCGCTGCGACATCGCGCGCGACGCATCCATGCAGGACTTGTTCAGCGGGCGGAGCGACACACGCGTGGCGCTCTCGCAGGCGTATGCCCGCTTCAACGCGGTCTGTGAGCCGGAGCTGGTCGACGCCTGCGTATATGAGATCAACGCCGAGCTTTCGCGTTATGATTATCTGCTGCGGCAGATCAAGGAACGCGGCGGCAGAGCTGTGTGCAAAACATGCAGCGAGGGGGCGGTGAAATGGGAATAACGGAAAAGGTGCTGCTCGTCCTGCTCGGCGTGTTTGCGCTGCTGGCGCTGCTCAAGCTGTTTGCGGCGCCTCTGAAGCTCACAGGCAAGCTGCTCGTCAACACGCTGCTCGGCTTTGCCCTCTTGGGGCTGCTGAACGTGCTGGGCGTGCTGGCAAGGCTCTCACTGGGGCTGAATCTCTTCAACGCGCTTGTGATCGCCATTCTTGGCGTGCCGGGCCTTGCGCTGCTTATTTTGCTGCGACTGGTGTTCATTTAGTCTACATATTCTGATATGTGATTGCCGCGTAGGAACGCGGCAATTTTTACATTTCGCGCTCGTCGCCGGTTCCCCAGCCGTAGAGCGGATAGCGCTGCATCGCGCCGAAGAGCTTCTGCTTGAGGTCAGGGTAGCGCATCGAGAGCGACTCGATCAGTTCCTTGACTTCCTGCCGGCGTGTTTCGCCGTTGGCAGGGCAGGGATTGTGCACGATGGGAAGATCGAGCTTTGCCGCGACATTGCGCACCTGCTGCTCCTTCACATAGAGCAGCGGGCGGATCTGGGTCACGTCCGTGCGGCTGAGGTAAGTAACGGGCTGGAAGCAGCCGATGCGCCCTTCGAAGAGAAGATTCATCAAAAGCGTTTCCACTGCGTCGTCATAGTGGTGGCCGAGCGCGATCTTCTTGATGCCGTGCTCGTTCATCGCTGTCGAGAGCGCGCCGCGGCGTAGCTTTGCGCACAGCGAGCAGGGATTTTTCTCCTTGCGTTCCAGAAAGACGACCTCGTAAATCGGCACATTTACGCGGATATACTCCACGCCGAGCGTTTCGCAATAGTCGGCGACCGCGTCAAAGTTCATGCCCGGCACGCCCGTTTCGACCGTGATGGCGGCGACGCGGAAGGGCTTTTGGTAAAACTGCGAGAGCCGCGCGAGCGCGGCGAGCGTGACGAGCGAGTCCTTGCCGCCAGAAACGCCGACGGCAACGGTCTCGCCGGATTCGATCATGTCATAGTCCGTGACGCAGCGGCGTACAAGCCCTAAAATTTCCTGCATAGGTGCAACTCCTTGAGAAAAACAAAAGAATTTGATTTTGCGATTTAAGAATTCGAGAGATAATAGAAGAAAAACGGAGCATTTGTGAGCATTGCTTGCGCTAAATTAAAATGGTGTTGACATTTCCGCCCCGGAATGCTATAAATAGACTCGTTCCGATTTTACCAAGGGACAAAGAAAATGTAAAGCACGAGCTTTCATTCATAGATCAAATGGAGGAAACACACCATGTCCACTTTTATGGCGAACAAGGGCAACATCGAGCGTAAGTGGTACGTCATCGATGCTGCCGGCAAGCCCATGGGCAAGACCGCCGTTGCTGCGGCTGATCTGCTCCGCGGCAAGCGCAAAGTCACCTATACCCCGCACGCCGACTGCGGCGACAACGTCATCATCATCAACGCTTCCAAGGCCATTCTCACCGGCAACAAGATGGAGCAGAAGTACTATCGTACGCACTCCGGTTGGGTCGGCGGCCTGAAGGAGACCAAGTACCGCATCCTCATGGAGGAGAAGCCCGAGCTCGCAATGCGCGTGGCTGTGCGCGGCATGATGCCCCGCAACACCGTGACCAAGGACTCCCTGAAGCGTCTGCACATCTATGCTGGTGATACCCACGAGCAGCAGGCTCAGAAGCCCGAAGCTTACGAAGTCTAAGGAGGAAGAGAAGAATGTATCAGTCCAAGAAGCCTTACCTCTACGGCACCGGCCGCAGAAAGTCCTCCGTTGCCCGCGTGCATCTCTTTGAGAACGGCACCGGCTCCATCACCATCAACGGCCGCGACATCGACGAGTATTTCGGCCTCGAGACCCTGAAGATGGTCGTCCGTCAGCCCCTGTCCGCCACCGATACCCTGGGCAAGGTGGATATCGTTGCTACCGTGGAAGGCGGCGGCGTTTCCGGTCAGGCCGGCGCCCTGCGTCACGGCATCAGCCGCGCCCTGCTGCTGGTGAACCCCGAGTACCGCGCCATCCTGAAGAAGGCCGGTTTCCTGACCCGCGATCCTCGTATGAAGGAACGCAAGAAGTACGGTCTCAAAGCCGCTCGTCGCGCCCCGCAGTTCAGCAAGAGATAATTTCTCTTACAAAATGCTCAAAAGCCCTGAAAACACTACGTTTTCGGGGCTTTTTATTTTTGATACTTCTGTTTCTGTTTGAGGAAATTTGATGCTCTTTATCCCCTTTTTAATGGGTTAACCATAGGGGAAAACTTGTTTTTGGACCCATAATGGGTTAAAAAATAGGGGAAAATTTGCCTACTTTCCTCGTTTGGGGAAACCTGTGCAGAGATCAATTTTTAACTTTTAGTGCTTTTGTTTCGGTTTGAATCTCTTTGCCGAAGTTTATTCCCATATATTCCATATCATAAAGTTTAAGACCCAGTTGCCAGTCATGGTAGCTGGGTCTTTTTTTGTATCTGCTGATTCCATAGAACAAGCAAATGAAGGTTGGATGAAAAAATTTTAGAAAAATTTCTCGGACCCTTATATTTTTGCCTTTCTCGTGTTCTACCCCTTGAGGGGATAAACCCTCTCAACTGCACCTTGACAATTAAATACACATTCAACAGGTACATTCCTGATTGGGGGCGAAGGCCCCAGCCGAATGAAGGTGCGCCACGAACTTCCTGCCCGAAAGGGTTATCACGGAAAGCAAGGTTGGTAGCGATTCCGAACCATTCTGAAATATCCGCTTGCTACGGATAAGGCGATGAAACGATTCAGGGACAATGATACTTCCCTATGGGGCTGGCGGAGTACCCGGCAGAGGTGAGATTCCTATGAGTTCGGTCAGCAGCCGAACGCCTGTTGATTTCCTTTTCTGCATTTTGGGTTCGAGGAAAAATGAAATGCAGCGACGAAAGCCCCAAAAGGTATTTTGAGGCTTTCGTGGATCAGAAATGATTCAAATTCAGAGAAAGGAGGAAAACCCCATGGAAAACTGTAAGGTGATCGCCATCACGAATCAAAAGGGCGGCGTCGGCAAGACGACGACCGCAGTCAATCTCGGTGTGGGACTTGCAAGCTCCGGGAAACGGGTCTTGCTAGTGGATGCTGACCCGCAGGGCAGCTTAACGGTGAGCCTCGGCATAAAGAACCCAGACGAGCTGGATGTATCGCTGTCGTCTCTTATGCAGTCGGTCATTGATGATGAGCCGCTTGCGGAGGGTGCCATTATCCGGCACCAGGAGGGTGTGGATTTACTTCCCTCGAACATTGAACTCTCCGGTATGGAAACAGGTCTGTTCAATGTCATGAGCCGTGAGTATGTTCTGAAGAACGCCATCGACGGCATGAGAAGGAGCTACGACTACATTCTGATTGACTGTATGCCCTCTCTGGGTATGATGACGGTCAACGCGCTGGTTGCGGCAGACAGTGTGATTATCCCGTCTCAGCCGAACTTCCTGTCAACCAAAGGTCTTAACCTGCTTCTGCGCTCCATTTCAAAGATCAAGCGGCAGATCAATCCAAGGCTGAAGATTGACGGCATTTTGCTGACAATGGTGGATAACCGCACCAACAACGCCAAGGCGATTATTTCCTCGCTCCGTTCCACCGTGGGAGAGAACATCCGCGTGTTCCGTTCCGAAATTCCCTTCTCGGTAAGAGCTGCGGAGTGCAGTCTTTCCGGAGAAAGCATCTTCTCCCATGACAGGAACGGCAAGGTCGCAGCGGCGTATGAGGCACTCACAAAGGAGGTGACAGAGCTTGAAGAGCGTGCAAAAAATCGATCTGGGTCTGACCGGGTACGATGAGCTTTTCATGAATGACGCGGAACGAAAGGAAAACAAGCTCCCGCGCATTTATGATATTCCCCTCTCGGAGATCGACGATTTTCCCGACCACCCCTTCAAGGTGAAGCTGGATGAGGACATGGATCAGCTTGTTCAGAGCATCAAGGAGCGTGGGATCATCACCCCTGTCACACTCCGACCGAAGGAGGACGGGCGGTACGAAATCGTGTCGGGGCATCGCAGAAGGAAAGCCTGCGAGCTTGCCGGGTTTGATACCGTGAAAGCCGAGGTACGGGAGATGACCCGAGACGAGGCCATCATCCTGATGGTGGAATCGAACCTGCAGCGCTCTGTGATACTGCCCAGTGAAAAAGCTTTTTCGTACAAGATGAGGCTGGAAGCTATGAACCGACAGGGACAGCGTACAGATTTAACTTCTGGACCAGTGGTCCCAAAGTTCTCTCGTGATGCACTTGGAGATAAAGCAGAGGAAAGCGGAAGGCAGGTTTCACGCTATATCCGCCTCACGGAGCTCATTCCGGAGCTTCTGGATTTGGTTGACGAGGGACGCATTGCGTTCAGACCTGCGGTGGAGCTTTCGTACCTGCAAAAAGAGGAACAGGGTGCGCTGCTGGAGCAAATCGCCTACGCAGATGCCACGCCATCCCTTGCCCAGGCCATCAAGCTGAAGCGGTTCTCCCAGGACGGGAAGCTGACCAACGAGGTCATCGAGTCGATCATGAGCGAGGAAAAGCCGAACCAGAGGGAGAAGATCAACATCAAGTACGCTGAGGCCAGAAGATTTATCCCCGCCAGCGTTCCTTACGAAAAAACCGGTGAGTATATTCTAAAAGCGCTGGAATATTATCACCGGTATCAGGAAAGACAGAAAAGTCGGAATGACGCAAGATAGGTTCTTCGCCAAGGGGGCAGTCTACCCTTTTGACGCTGCGTCAGCGCCGTTCCCCCTCTCACACTCTCCCCCTCATTTGCCGGCAATACCAGCTCAAAGAGAAAATAGAGAAGCGACATAATTGAAGAAGACCAGGTGCATTCGTACAATATGAGAAAAACAGTCATTGGAGGTTATCCCATGAAAAAGCTTCTTATATTGTGCGTACTTTTGCTTGCCGCATTGCTTTCCGGATGCGCCGCAGAGCCATTGCAAGGGCAAACGGCAGGAGACACAGCGAAAGCTCCAACGCCACAGGAAGGAACACCTGCTTTCTTTGAGCCGGTATCCACAGATTCAAGCGCTCCCGCCAACGCACCGACAGAAGCCGCCGATCCGGCAGCTTGCATATTAAATGAGGACAAGCACGAAAGCGGCCCTGCTATTTCTTCTGAGCCGGTAAGCGCACCCACAGAATCGAATGCGCCGACACCGGAGGAAGACCGGCAGGCACCCGTGCTTCCGGAGAAGCCGGAGAAAGCAGAAAGTCCGAAAGAGGAATCGCCCATTCCTGTGATAACCGAGCCGGAACCGACTCCGGAAACTGAACCCGCATTTGATATCGAGCACTGGATTTCCTACGCAAAAAGCACGGCGGTGAGCTTGGGGCTGACCTTGGATAGCTCAGCAACCGATTGCTGGGACAATCCGATCACCGCGAAGCCGACCTGCATCTACCTGGAGCGAGACATTAACTCACGCCTGAACAGATATGCGAAGGATGGGGAGATAACTGCTGTCTGGATCTGGTACGAATGCGTCGGCACAAGCAGCTACCTGATCTATATCGGGTACGCATAAGCATCAACAAATCAATACACCGAAATGAGCATCGTGGAAGCACGGTGCTTTTTTCATGCCTTGAAGGAGGACAGAACGAATGAAGAAGATTCTCAAAAGAGGAATGTCAGGACTGCTTGCAGTCCTTATGGCACTCACCGTGCTTGCGGGCTTTGGCACGACAACGGCCTTCGCCGCAAGCGAAACAGCGGAGTCCTATATGATTTCTTTCCCCCGTGACGGGGACGCTGCTCAGATTTACTCCGAGGACGCATGGGGACACTCCGCGAAAAACTATATGAACGGCTGGGCAACAGGCTCCAGCAACTATACTACCCTGCACTGCATGGATTCCTTTGACGGGAAGGTGTGCTACTGCATCGAGCCCGGCCTTTCCCGAAATGTCGGCGATACCTATCACGGCTTCGGTGAGGATTTCTGGGATAACTATCCCAGCCAGTACAACAACACCATCGAGCCGGACGATATTAAGCTGCTGCTGGGCCGTATCATGCAGTATGGCTATCAGGGCAACCTTTCCACCTCGTGGAGATCGCAGAATGATTCCGATGCGGATAAGCTGGCCCACGCCTTCGCTACCCAGCTGCTCGTTTGGGAAACGGTTGTGGGCGAGCGCGATGCGGACTTTGACCATGTGAGCACCGGCGGCTATGATGAGATCCTGTCGCTGGTTTCCACCAATCATCCGCTGTATAGCCGAATCATGGACTATTACGACAGCATCGAGTACAGCGTACAGAGCCATGCCGTTTGCCCCAGCTTTATGAGCAGAAGCAGCGGCGGCGCAAAGACCATTGAGCTTGCGTGGGATGGCAGTCAGTACATTGCCGAGCTCACGGATACCAACCGCGTGCTGTCACAGTTTACCTTCTCCGCCAGTGAGACAGGCTTCCATTTCAGCGTGTCGGGCAATACGCTCACTATCACCACCGATACGGCTCCCGGCGGCAATGTGACGATCTCCGCAACTCGAAGCGCTTCCCGCTGCGGCGTTCTTGTTTGGACGGACTATAAGTACGGCCCCAACGGCGGCGTTCAGGATACCATCACCTATACGGCCTCCGTCAGCGACCCTGTAAGAGCGTTTCTCAAGCTGAAGGTCAGCTATGGCGGCGCTAAAATCATCAAGACCAGCGAGGACGGCAGGGTGGACGGCATTACCTTCACCATCACCGGCGAGGGCGTCAATCAGACCGTTACCACCGACCAGAACGGTGAAATTCGCATCGACAATCTGATGCCCGGTGTCTATACCGTCACTGAGCAGAGTTATGACAAGTATGTGCCCCAGGAAAGCCACCGCATTACCGTGCTCGCCGGACAGACGGCGACGGTTTCCTTCAACAATGTACTCCGCCGCGGCGATCTGACCGTGACCAAGACATCCGAGGACGGGCTGAATCAGGGTGTGAAGTTCCACCTTTTTGGAACCTCTCTCAGTGGTCTGCCTGTAGATGAATTTGCTGTTACCGATGAAAACGGTGTGGCGGCTTTCAAGGATGTGCTTATCGGCACCGGCTACACGCTGGAGGAGATGGACACCGCCATTCGCTATGTGATTCCCGACAGTCAGAGCGCCGCAGTGGAATGGAACAGTGTAACCAATAAGAGCTTTTCCAACATCCTCAAGAAATTCAATGTCACCGTCACTAAGAGCGACTGTGAGGTCGGAACGACGCAGGGCGACGCTTCGCTTGCCGGTGCCGCCTACGGCATTTATAAGGGCGATCAGCTTGTGGATACCTACTACACCGACGAGAACGGCCAGTTCACCACCGGCTATTATGTCTGCGGCGACGACTGGACAATTCGTGAGATCAGCCCCTCCGAGGGCTATCTTCTGGACAGCACCGTTTATCCTGTCGGTGCAGAGGCGGCCAATTACACCGTTGAGCTGAACGCTGCGCCTGCCGTGGCTGTTGCCGAGCAGGTGCAGAAGGGCAATATCGCCATCATCAAGCACTCGGATAACGGCGATACGAAGATCGAAACTCCCGAGGAGGGTGCAGTATTCGCCGTCTATCTGAAATCTGCCGGCAGCTATGAGGCGGCAAAGGATACGGAGCGGGACTATCTGACCTGCGATGAAAACGGCTTTGCCCAGAGCAAGGACCTGCCCTACGGCGTGTATACCGTGCATCAGATCTCCGGCTGGGAGGGCCGTGAGCTGATGAGCGACTTTGATGTGCTCATTGCCAAGGACGGCGAGACCTACCGCTACCTCATCAACAACGCCAACTTCGAGTCCTTCATTAAGGTCATCAAGGTGGACGCAGAAACCGGCAATACCATTCCCTATGCGGGTGCGGGCTTCCAGATCTTTCGTCCGGATGGCTCCAAGGTGGAAATGACCTTTACCTATCCGGAGGTTACCACCATCGACACCTTCTACACCAATGATGCCGGCATGCTCATTACTCCGGAAAAGCTTGAGTTCGGCAAGGGCTACTCCCTCAAGGAGGTCTCCGCTCCTTACGGCTATGTGCTCAGTCATGAGGCGGTCAAGTTCGATGTGACCGAAGAAAATTCCACCGAGGAAAGCGGCGTGACAATCGTTGCAGTGAAGCTGGGCAATTACGCACAGAAGGGCAACATCAAGATTTCCAAAACCGGCGAGGTGTTTGCCTCTGTTACGGCGACGGACGGGGTCTATCAGCCGGTCTATACGGTGCAGGGACTTGCGGGAGCAACCTATGAGATCAAGGCAACGGAGGACATCTACACTCCGGACGGTACGCTGCGCTGCAGCGCCGGCGAGGTGGTGGATACGGTGATTACCGGCGCAGACGGCACGGCGGAAAGCAAGCCGCTGTATCTGGGAAAATACGAAATCACCGAGATGAAAGCCCCCGATGGCATGATCGTAAACAAGGACGCCCATACCGCAGAGCTTGTCTACGCCGGCCAGGAGATCGAGATCACCGAAACTGCTGCCAGCTTCTGCAACGACAGACAGAAGGCGCGGATTTCTCTTTCCAAGGTGCTGGAGCAGAACAAGCAGTTCGGTATCGGTATGAATAACGAGCTTTCCGCCGTGACCTTCGGCTTCTATGCCGCCGAGGAGCTTACCGCAGCAGACGGCTCTGTCATTCCTGCGGACGGACTGATTGAGATTCTGTCCCTTGACGAAAACGGGAAAGCCGTGCTCAAGAGCGATGTCCCCTTCGGCAGCTACTATGTCAAAGAAATCAGCACCGACAGCCACTACATCCTCTCCGATGAGAAGTATCCTGTGATCTTTGCCTATGCCGGTCAGGAAATCCCCGTTGTGGAGCTTGCCGTCAATGACGGAAAGAGCATTACCAACGAGATGATCTACGGGGAGATCCACGGCATGAAGAAGGATGAAGACGGCAAGGCGCTGGCCGGAGCTACCATCGGCCTGTTCCTCACAGACGGCACAGAGCCTATTCTGACCACTGTTTCCGCAGAGGACGGCAGCTTCTCCTTTACAGGTATCCCCTATGGCGAGTATGTGGTCCGTGAAATCGCCGCGCCGGAGGGCTATGTGATGGATGAGGCCCACTATGCTGTAAAGGTGGATCAGAACGGCGCTGTGATCGAGATCGAGATCACCAACAAGCTCATTCGCGGCAGCGTTCAGCTGACCAAGGTGGATAAAGACTATCCCGATCATCACCTGAGCGGCGCAGTCTTTGAGGTATACCGTGGCGGAAAGCTTGTGGGCCAGATGGAGGAGCTGTCCGACGGCGTCTACAAGCTGGATGATCTGCCCTACGGCGATTACACGCTGAAGGAAACTGAGGCCCCCAAGGGCTTCTTCCTTGATGAGAAAACCTACAGCTTCTCCATTAAGGAAGATGGCAAAACGGTCATCGTGGAAGCCGAGGCCGGAAAGGGCTTTGTCAACCAGGCACAGACCGGAGGCATCCGCATTGAAAAGACTTCGGAGGACGGTGTGCTGAAGGGCTTCACCTTCCGCGTGGAGGGCACGGATATCACCGGCAATGCCTTCAGCAAGGACTTTGTGACCGACGAAAAGGGGCAGATCCACATTGATGGCCTGCGCATCGGCGATTATGTGATCTCCGAGGTGTCCAACAAAGCCAACGAGAAGTATGAGCTTCCCGCAAATGTCACCGTAACCGTTCACGAAGGAAAGACGGTCGTTGCCAAGTTCCATAACAAGCTCAAGCCTGTTACGGATATCCCCAAGACCGGAGATACCACCAATATGCCTCTTTGGGCAGCACTTGCCGGTATCTCCGCAGTCGGCACAGGTGCGGCGGCCTTCTTTACCTTCCGCAAAAAGAAGGAGGTAGGCAAGCATGAGCGTTAAGGTTATCATCGGCATCGGCCTTGTGGTGTTTATCATCGCAGGGCTGATCGTTCTTCGCCTGAAGAACAGAAAGTAAAACGGCAAGGGGCGGCATCTTTTTACAGATGCCGCCCCGCTTATAAAAGGAGACGCTATGGAAGAGACAAGAAAAATTGGAGATTACTCCGTAAAGTATTCCATGTATATCGGGCACAAGGATATTGCTCTGGGCGAGAATCCCAACGCCGACAAGGATGAACGGTATATGTGCTGCTTCGTAGAGACCAACGCCATTTTCGAGCGCTATTCCGGGGTGCTGGTCAGCGACGATTTTGCGGAGATTGCAAAGGTGTTCGGACAGCGCGTAGCAGACGCAGCCGAGGAAATTATTCAGGAAAACGAGAGAGCCTGTCAGGAGGTCGGCATAAATGAGGAACTCATGGCAGAAAGCTGCGCGCCGGTTTCCTACAAAGATTCCATTGAGAACAAGGTGGTTGTCATCAAGGGCAGCATTCTCCGCCCTGAGTTCCGCCATGCCAATCACCAGCTCATGCTGTGTACCGGCGGCTTCGGCGCGCAGGCAAATGCGCGAGGCCGTACCTGCTGCTGCATTTCTCTGTACGACGGGAGAAAGACCTCCTTTTACCGCACGGATTTTCTCGGCGTCATGGATGAAAAGAAGCTTCCCGAATGGGCGCAGAAGGGCTTGGAGAAAGCAAAAGAGATGCACGCGCAGGAAAAGAAGCCGGCTAAAGAAAGAGGTGACGCAAGATGATCGAGTATGAAAAAAGAGCAATGATCGAGGCGGAGGACAAATATACCTTTCGCCAGAGCACGCAGATTTCCATGCAAACCGGACTGATCGGCCACCTCCGGGCAGACATGGATACAGACGGCAACGGCTTTTTCAGCAGCTGGTTTGATTTCCGGGAGGAGCTAAAAACCGACGAGTTTAAGGCGGAGTTTGACGATGTAATCAACTCTCTGCGTGAGGAAGGCGACATTCTTCATAACCGCAGGGCGCTTGCCAAGTACTGCTATTGCACACCCCAAAGCCGTATGCAGGAGGAACCGGGCTACTATGGCGTTCGTGTGGATACCGAAAAATATGCCTATCTTCTGCGCCTGAACCCGGACAGAGGCGAATACAACCTGTACTGTTATTGCTATCGCCGGGACTGGCTCGATCAGCACCTGAAAGACGCAGAGAAAGGAATCCGGTTTATTGACAGCCATTACAAGGAGCTGTTTCGCATTCCGGATGGCGGCAAGGTAAAAATCCACTATTCGTGGAATGAAGATCAGATTCGCACCTGCCGCTATATCGACGACTACCATGTGGAGATCGGGAGCAACCTCTATCACATCTGCGAGTTTGCCGAGCGCATGGAATATGGCGGCCATACCTGTGAGCCGGTTCGGGACAACCTGCCCGAGCAGTGCTACAGCGTCCTTTCCGGCAGCGACGAAATCATTATCATCAAGCGCGGTGAAAAGGGCTACTTCAAGACGGACATTCCCGTTACCGACAAGGACGAAGCCCGGAGCATCGTGAATGAGTACAACACAAAGCTCGGCGTCAGCAAGGCGCAGGAAGAAGCCATGAAGGCCGGTTCCATGTTCGGCTTTCAGGTGCCCGCCGCTGACCCGAGAAATTATGACGCAGACGGAAAGCCCGTGATGCCGAAGGACAGAGGTGATGCAAGATGAGTGAGAGCGATTATCGCATCTGGTCCAATGCTGACCTTGATTATGAAGAGTGGAAGGACTGGATGGAGGAAGAATATCCGACGCTTTCCGATGACGAGCGCGTCGCCATGATGTATGAGGAAAACGGGCACTACCTTGAGGACGAACGGCTCAATCTGGACATTCAACTTTCCCAGCCCATTCTGGTTGTTGCCGATCTGGGGCTTTGGAATGGCAGGCGCACGGGATACAAAGAAATTCCCAGCGGCAATATCCGAGACTGCCTTTACTCTGATTACGACTACACCACATGGTATGTGGACCGAAACGGAGACTTCCGGTGCGATGACACCCACCATGACGGCACAAACCATTATCTCTATCGGGTATATAAGGACAATGTTTCCCAGGCGCAGAAAGACCGGCTCAAAGAAAAAATCTACAACGGCACAGCCACCAGGGCAGACATTGTCCGTGTCACCCGCAGGCTTGGAGATGAGATCGGAAAAGTGTACGGCTGGAGCTTTCCAACCAGGCGGAGAGAGCGAGGTGAGGCACGATGAACCACGCACTGCCGAGCGAAAGTTATATTGCCAGACTGGACTATTTGGCTTTCAACGGAAAAGTATGCAGCAGCGTTGAGTACAGCGATGAGCAGCGCTTCCTGGAAGACCTGAAGGAGTCGCTCTATCACGGAGAGCCGCTGTGCGTCGTTCTCTACCGAGACCGGAACGGCAAGACCATTTCCCGTGCGTTTCTGAACGACCTGGATACACTGCCAAAAGGACTTTCTGTTGAGGACAATCCTTACAGAAAGCTTCCGGCAATGGCTCCAAAGAAAAAAGAACACGAACCTGAGAGATAAGGAGAAGCTATGGATAAGAAGAAAGCCATCTGCGAGTATCTCCGTAAAAATCATATCGGCAAAGAAAATGCCATCCACAGCAAGGAGCTTGAAAAGCTGTTTCTGCTTGACGGACGAAATATTCGCCGCAAGATCAGTGCCTTGCGACAGGATGGCTTTCCTATTTGCAGCGATGAAACGGGCTACTATTACGCAGATAACCAGAAAGAGATCAATACCACCGTCTGCCGGCTGAATGAGCTTGTGACGAAGGTGTCCAACGCCAGAACCGGGCTTTTATTTGCCTCGATCCTCGGAGAGAATGCGCAGACCGTTGAGGTCACGATCAAAGTAAGATAAGGAGGGAGTTCCCATGCCGAGCAAATACAGAATCATTTTGGAGATGGCGTCCCAGACTGCCAGGGATATCGCCTCCAATGCCGACCGATATACCGATTTTCTGATTACGGCGGCAAACAACTACAAGTACAGCTTTAAGGAGCAGCTGCTCATCCATGCGCAGAAGCCGGATGCAACGGCGTGTGCGGAAATCGACACATGGAATAAACTCGGCAGATGGGTAAACAAGGGCACGAAAGGCATCGCGCTGCTGATCGACAGAGATGTTCCCTACAAGCTGAGACATGTCTTTGATATCTCCGACACCAACAGCCGTGCCGGAAGGAACATCACCCTTTGGCAGATGAAGCCGGAGTACGAATATGCGGTATCGGAAAGCCTTCAGGCCAGCTTCGGTGATGTGGAGGAGCCGCGAGATTTCCCGCACCTTCTCATGGATATTTCCGGTTATGCCGTGGAGGATAATCTTTCAGATTATCTCATGGAGCTGAACGCTGTCAAAGCCGGCAGCTTTCTGGAAGAGCTGGACGACACAAGCCTTGAAGCGTGGCTGAAAACCACGCTGAAAAGCAGCGTCGCTTTTATGGCGCTCTCCCGTGCGGGGTATGAGCCGAGGCAGTATTTTGACCGGGAGGATTTCAGCCACCTCTTTGACTTCAACACCCTGGAGGTTATCTCCGTGCTCGGTGCCGCAGTCAGCGATATTTCTGAGATGGTCATCCGTGAAATGGGCGAAACCGTCAAGGAAATGGAGAAGGAGGAAAAGCGGAAAATTCGCACATTTGCGCAGACCGGTCCTTCTGCGTATCATAAGAACCGAACAGAAAACAAGGAAAGGAGCAACGAACATGGAACTGACCTATACGATGCAGGGGGACTATCTGATTCCCGATCTGACCGTGCCGGAGAGCCCGAAGCTTGGGAAGTATGGAATGCTGCGGCGGATATTCCTCCGCAAACACCGGGATGGGATCTACACCGGGATGCTGCTGAACGGAACACTGAACAGTCATCTGGAGGAAGTGGACCGGCAAGCCAACGAGATGATGGAACGCCTGACCCGACAGATGGCAGAGAAGCAGGGCGTGACGGAGCGCCTGAAAGCGGAAGATCAGATGCAGTGGGTGCAGATGATGAACTCCATTCGCCACTCGGCGGAGGAAGTGATTCTGAACGACCTGATCTACGCGTAACGCTCCCCACAGTTGAACAGCAGCAGGAAATCATCGCAGAAGCGGAGGAAGAAAAATCCTCCGCTTTTGCTATTTCTCAAGAGGACATCGACGCCATTTTGACACGGGGCAGCGGCATCCATCAGGGCAAATTCCGCATCTATGAGCAGTTTCTCAAACAGGATTCTTCTGAGAACAATATCGCCTTTTTGAAAAACGAATATGGCATCGGCGGCGCGTATCCTGCAATTTCCGGCAGAAATCTCGATGAAAGCCACGACGCTAAAGGAATCAAAATCAGCAGAGGAAGAATCTCCCAGCCCGACGCAGAAATGCTTTTGCGGTGGAATAAGGCCGAGAGGCGGATCGGGGAGCTGATCCGAGCCGACCGCTATCTGAGCCAGGCCGAAAAGGACAACTATCCTGCCTACCGGGAGCAGGCAGAAGCTCGGAGGAAACGAGGTGAAATCTCTGAGGAGTTCCGGTCGATTGTCTATGATTACAATGACTTTGTGGCGCAGCTTGGTGAGGAAAGCAAAGCGCTGAATCTGTATTATTTGTCAAGCTGCTGGGGTGCGTTCAGCGTGGGCGATAAGAAAATGCGCGCCCGTACTGCGGAGGGTGACTTCATCCTCCCCATGATGCGCGAAGCAATGAATACGATCATTGCGAACAACACCCACCTGACCGCACGGTGCGAAGCCATGCTGGAAGCGTTGAACAGCGATGTGGCGAAGTCCCTTGAGCCGACCTTTGATGAGCTGAACCCTCCACCGGAGCCCCGGAAGGAATACCGCTATCATCTTGGTGACACGGTCTATATCGGCACACAGGAATACGAGCTACTGTCTTTTGACGAGAAGAAGGTCGTCCTCTTTGATACACAGTTCCCGCTGTTTAACAAAGAGCTGTCTCGTGAGGAGTTCGATAACCGGCTCAAAGAAAATCCGCTGAATGACAAGCTGCTGCAAGTCGTGGAAGAACCCCCTGTCGCAGACGATGTAGAGGCAGACCGGGAGGAACAGCAGGCACCCAGTGTGCAGGAAACGGAGTTCCTATCCGATGAGGAACTGGATACGCTGCCTATCAGCACCGTCAAAGACGGTGAGGTCGTGACCTACCCCAATGCGGAGGCCTTGCTGGATGACCAGAAAGAATCGCTCACCCCACCTCCGCAGGTGAAAAGATCCTCCAGGGTTGCGCCTCATGTGCTGCATCCGGAAATCAACACCGAGTACCGAACCAACTTCCAAATCGAGAGCGATGATATCGGCGTGGGCACACCGCTGGAACGGTTCTATCACAATATCCGTGCCATTCAGCTTCTGAACAAGCTGGACGCTGAAAGCCGATTGGCAACACCCACGGAGCAGCGCGTACTTGCCGACTATGTGGGTTGGGGCGGTCTCTCTGAGTTCTTCAAGGAGGACAATCCCCATTATGCCGAGCTGAAGGATGTGCTTTCCGATGAGGAATATGCATCGGCGAGAGAATCCACGCTGACGGCCTTCTATACGCCGCCCGTGGTGATCAAGGCGGTGTACAGTGCCTTGGAGAATATGCACTTCCAGACCGGCAATGTGCTGGAGCCCTCCTGCGGCATCGGCAACTTTATGGGGCTTGTTCCCGAAAGCATGAATGACGCGAAGTTCTACGGCGTGGAGCTGGACAGTATTTCTGGGCGGATCGCCCAGCAGCTCTATCAAAAAAACAGCATCGCGGTGCAGGGCTTTGAGAGTACAAATCTGCCCGACAGCTTCTTTGACGCCGCAATCGGCAATGTCCCCTTCGGGCAGTTCAAGGTGCCCGACAAGCGCTACGATAAGCACAACTTTCTCATTCACGACTATTTCTTCGCCCGCACTTTGGATAAGGTGAGACCCGGCGGCGTGATCGCCTTCATTACCTCAAAGGGTACGCTGGATAAGGAAAATCCCAATGTCCGAAAGTATATTGCCCAGAGAGCCGACCTGCTCGGCGCTATCCGGCTGCCGAATGATACCTTCAAGGCCGCTGCCGGCACGGAGGTCACATCGGACATTATCTTTCTCCAGAAGAGAGACCGTCTGATTGACATTGAGCCCGATTGGGTGCATCTGGCCACCGACGCCAATGGAATCCGGATGAACGCCTATTTTGTGGACAACCCTGAAATGGTGTTGGGCGACATGCAGATGGTCAGCGGACCTCACGGCATGGAGTCCGCCTGTATTGCTTATGAAAATACAGAGCTTGAAGACCTCTTGCGGGATGCCATCCAGAACATTCATGCCGAGATTACCGAATATGAAATCGACGATCTTGAAGCAGAAGATGAGAGCCTTTCTATCCCCGCTGACCCTGATGTCCGCAATTTCAGCTTCACGGTGGTGGACGGCAAAATCTATTACCGCGAAAACAGCCGCATGAATCCCGTGGATGTTTCCACGACCGCCGAAAACCGCATCAAGGGTATGATTGCCATCCGTGATTGTGTCAGGACGCTGATTGAGTACCAGACGGAGAACTATCCCGACGCCGATATCAAGGCGGAGCAGGAAAAGCTCAATCGTCTCTATGACGACTTTAGCAAGAAATACGGGCTTATCAGCGCAAGAGCCAACAACTCGGCGTTCAATTCCGACAGCTCCTACTGCTTGCTTTCTTCGTTGGAGGTGCTGGACGATGAGGGTAACTTCATCCGCAAGGCAGATATGTTCTCCATGCGAACCATCAAGCAGAAGGTAACGGTGCAGTCAGTTGACACGGCTTCCGAGGCCTATGCGCTGTCCCTTGCAGAAAAAGCAAGAATCGATATGCCGTATATGTCGCAGCTCACCGGCAAAACCGAGCAGGAGCTGTTTGAGGATTTGAAGGGTGTTATTTTCCTCAACCCCATGCACATAAGCGAAGAGGACGGCAAGCCGAAGTATCTCCCTGCCGATGAATATCTCTCCGGCAATGTCCGTGAAAAGCTCCGTTGGGCAAAGCGGAGTGCGGAGCTCTACCCCGAAGATTACGGTGAGAATATTCGTGCGCTTGAGGCGGTGCAGCCGGTTGACCTGACGGCAAGTGAGATTTCCGTAAGGCTGGGCGCAACATGGCTGCCTCCGGAAATCATTGAGGAGTTCATGTTTGAACTGTTCAGTACCCCTCGCTACTGCCAGTGGAACATCCATGTTCACTACGCGCAGTACACCGGCGAATGGAATGTGGAGGGGAAATCCTATGACCGTAGCAATGTAAAAGCCCACAACACCTACGGCACCGGCAGAGTTAATGGCTATAAGATCATGGAGGAAACCCTGAACCTCCGAGATGTAAGAATCTTTGACTACATCGAGGACGGAAACGGCAGAAAAACGGCTGTGCTCAACAAGAAAGAAACCGCCATCGCACAGGGCAAGCAGGAGCTTATTAAGCAGGCCTTTGCTGATTGGATTTGGAGCGATCCGGAACGCCGGGAGCAGCTGACCAAGCTGTATAATGAGAAGTTCAACAGCATTCGCCCCCGCGAGTATGACGGCAGCCACCTGAATTTCGTGGGAATAAATCCGGAGATCACGCTGAGGCCGCATCAGGTCAATGCCATTGCCCATATCCTCTACGGCGGCAACACCCTGCTTGCCCATGTAGTGGGGGCTGGGAAGACGTTCGAGATGGTAGCGGCGGCCCAAGAGAGCAAACGGCTGGGCTTGTGCCAAAAAAGTCTGTTTGTGGTCCCCAATCATCTGACGGAGCAATGGGCGAGCGAATACCTCCAGCTCTACCCCTCTGCCAATATTCTTGTGGCCACCAAGAAGGACTTCGAGACCAAGAACCGCAAGAAGTTCTGCGGGCGCATTGCCACCGGCGACTACGATGCGGTCATCATTGGTCACAGCCAATTTGAAAAGATCCCCATGTCCCTGGAACGACAGCGTGCCATCCTGCAGCAACAGCTGGATGAAGTGCTGGACGGCATTTCTGAATTGAAGAAAAACCGTGGGGATAATTTCTCCATCAAGCAGCTGGAGCGAACCAAGAAAACGGTCAAGCAGAAGCTGGACAAGCTTAACGATCAGTCCCGCAAGGATGATGTGGTGACCTTTGAAGAGCTGGGCGTTGACCGTATCTTCATCGATGAGGCGCATTATTATAAAAACCTCGCCGCATTTACAAAAATGCGGAATGTGGGCGGCATCAGCCAAACCGAGGCCATGAAGTCCAGCGACCTGTATATGAAGTGCCGGTATCTGGACGAGCTGACCGGCGGCAGGGGCGTTGTGTTCGCCACCGGCACCCCCATCTCCAACAGCATGGTGGAGATGTACACCATGCAGAAGTATCTCCAGTACGGAGCGCTGCGCAGGAATGACCTTCTCCACTTCGATGCTTGGGCTTCCACCTTCGGCGAGACGGTGACAGCCATCGAGCTTTCCCCGGAGGGCTATACTTTAGTAGGACGATAAATAATGCGTTCCTAAATTGAAAATAGGTTATCAAAGTCGGTTGCAGAATTTCAAAAAATATTTTTTTGATTCTTTGAAAAACAGTTCCGCTTTGTATCCCTATTTTCTCCTATTGGTAGAGGGAGTAATACTTTTAATACCAAAACAGATTACATAAAGAAAGGAGGATAAGAGAATGTCAAGGACTTCAAAGATTACAGCACTCTATGAGCGTTTATCACGAGATGATGACCTCAATGGTGAGTCAAATTCAATCACCAACCAAAAGAAATACTTGGAAGATTATGCTCGCAGAAATGGGTTCACGAATATTTGCCATTTTACTGACGATGGTTTTTCGGGTGTGAATTTCAATCGTCCGAGTTTTCAAGAACTGATTAAGGAAGTAGAAGCAGGAAATGTCGCAACGATTATTGTTAAGGATATGAG
>ENA-OPCY01000860-OPCY01000860.1-human-gut-metagenome-genome-assembly--contig:-NODE-860-length-20236-cov-1.978792_pt1 | contig 20236 bp, 20 predicted proteins | sample MGYA00241568_ERZ501487 | MGnify/ENA primary metagenome ERZ501487 (study PRJEB25962, sample SAMEA2042574) | human gut metagenome | biome: human gut; feature: human-associated habitat; material: faeces... | reverse complement strand
GGATCTTTTTTTATTTTAAAAATTATACGAAAGAAATTTGCTAAAAGCTTAGGACTTTTAATAACGACAATTTTCATAAGTAATACCTCCAATGCGGCTTATGCCTTAGATTTATTACATATTATGCCGAAATCAAAAAATTGTGATAATCTTATTTTTTTGAGTAAAGAATAAGCAGTTTTCCTGATTTTACAGTTATTTCAGCCTGTTCCGATAAAATTTCATTGCTTACTCCCAAAGGGAAATCTCTTGTTAAACTGTAATCGGTAAGATTATATTTTGTACCTGTGGTTGTAACGACAGTTTCGTCAGTAAGTGAAAAAATCGAGAAGTAAAAGCCGTCGATCTTAGGATACGTCTTTGAACTGTTTGATTGGAGCATTACAATGTTGCTTTCACTGAAAATTCTGCCGTTTCCGCCGTGTTCATATATAAATTCAAGAGTCTGGATATTGGCGATCGTATGGTCAAGACGTCCGCCGAGTGCACCGCATATTGTTATGCTGCAATACCCTTTTTCCAATGCTTTTTTTACTGCAAGCATCATATCCGTATCATCTTTTCTTGATGGAACGGTAATGGTATCGCAGTCATCAGGCAGCTTTTCGTTTAAGCTGTCAAAATCGCCCAAAATAAGATCAGGCTTTATCCCAAGCCTTTTTATATGAGAATATCCACCGTCAGCAGCAATGACAAATGCGTCCTGAGGAACATCGTATTTACTGTAATCTTCAATAAAAGAACTTCCGAATATCCAACATTCTTTCATAAAAATACCGCCTTATATTTTGTCTTTTATTTCCCATTCCTTTATCTGCTTTGCTTCTTCATACATCTCAACGTAACTGTCATGACGTGATTTTGGAATAATTCCGTTATTTACAGCTTCGATCACTGCGCATCCCTTTTCTTTGGTATGTGAACAGTCGGGAAAACGGCATTTTCCTTCATACTCTGCAAATTCACGGAAACAAAGTGCCAGCTTATCTTTTAAAATTATGTCATATTTATTTGTTTCAAATGTTGAAAATCCCGGTGTATCTGCAATATATGCACCATTTTTCAGTTTAAAAAGCTCAACATGACGTGTAGTATGACGTCCTCTGCCAAGCTTTTTGCTGATTTCACCCGTTTTCAGCCGAATATCAGAGTCAATATGATTCAGAAGGGTTGACTTTCCTGCACCGGTATTTCCAGTAAATGCGCATATCTTACCATTTATTTTATTGTAAAGCTTCATATAGCTTTCAGGTTCGTCATAGTCTATTTCAAATACTTCAGCACCTGAATTTTTATATATATCAGTAATTTCACCGTTCTCTTTCAGATCTCGCTTTGTTACAGCAATAATGCTTCCTATGTCTTTAAATTCCGCAATAGCAATAAACTTATCAAGAAGTGTAAAATTCGGAGCAGGCTCACAGGTAGATATAACAAAAATAATATAATCAAGATTTGATAAAGGCGGACGGATAATGCTGTTTCGCCTTTCGTAAATTTCAGATATAACACCATGTCCATCTGAAATCTCTTCAACTTTTACCTTGTCACCTACACATGGAGATATATTTTGTTTTCGGAAAATTCCCCTTGCTTTACATTCCAAAACACCCAAAGGGGACTCTACAAAATAGAGTCCCCCGATAGATTTTAATATAAGTCCGTTTTCAGAAATCATATTATACAACCTTGCTTCAAATTAATATCCATTTAAAATGCTGTTCCAGAAATCTTCATCATCATAAATTTCTTCATCGGAACTGCTTGGAACAGAAACGTTTGGTACACTTTCTGCATCTTCGTCACTAAACATTCTCTTGAGGAGAGATTTATCGAACTCGGTTTCGGTAACAGTATTTTCGTCGAAGTTTACGCTGTATTTACCGATAGTGCTGCTTTCCTTTGTATCATTATTTACAGCTTCAAGCATAATTATCTGGAGCTTAGTACCCTTTACGGTAACTGATACAGTTGATGCATATGCAACATTATCAATTTTTTCTGTTCCGACAATATTGCCGTTGATATAGCAGTTAAATGTTGCAGAACCCTTTATTCCGTCAGGCACGCTGAATGTAATAACAGCTTCCTGTTCAGGAGCAACACCTGAGCTTACAGTAAGAATAATTGTAGAGTTGATAGGGACAACATTTGACTGTCCGTCTTCTGTTACTGAAGGAATACTCTGTTCAATAACAGTATTTTCAGGTTCAGATGAATCTTTGGTCATAACCTGTACAGTAAACTTGCCGCCAAGAAGTGTTTTTGCAGCATCGAGGGTATATCCTACCAGTTCAGGTACAATTACATCCTGTTCCTCAGGACCACGGCTAACATACATATAAACAGTTGAACCGTATTCAGCCTGTTCATTTTTTGCAGGGTCAGTCATAATAACAAGATCCTTGTCAACATTGTCATCGAAAACGCTCTTTATGATAACATTAAATCCATTGTTGTCACGGAGCATACTCTGAGCCGTATTTGAGTCAAGGTCATATACGTTAGGAATTGTAACCATTCTCGGACCTTTGCTGACAACTACCTTAACAGTTGCCTTGCCGACGAGGTAATCACGTCCCTCAACAGGCTCCTGGCTGATAATTGCTCCCTCCGGATAGTCGGAAGAATATTCCTGTGAATCAACAGTCACATCAAAAAATTCAGCATAGTAAGTCTTTACTTCCTGATAGCTGTAACCAACAATATCAGGCATTTTACCGACCTGTGTTTTTTCGTCAGGACCGATTATATCCGTAATAGTCAAAGCAATAAATGCAACAACAATAATAAGGATACCTGCTGCAATAGCTGTAAGAATTACTACAAAATACGATGATTTTGAAACCTTTTCGTCTTCCTCATAATCATCATAATCTTCATAGCTTTCATTTTCTTTTGGAAGCTCTTTTGTTTTTACTTTTGATTTTGACTTCAATTTTCTTTCCTCACCTTTATCATCAGCATAGTGATTTCCGCCTTCGTGAGAGTTTGCTTCGTATGCAGCCGCAGCTTTTGATACAGCATTTGCGTTATAATACTGAGTTTTTTCGGAAAGATATTTATATTCAAATACAATACTTGGGTTTTTCTTGAATTCTTCAATATCCTTTATCATTTCGGAAGCTGACTGGTAACGTTTTGATGCTTCCTTCTGCATTGCACGGATAACGATCTCTTCAAGTCCCTCAGGGATAGAATCATTTATTTCTCTCGGCGGCTTTGGTTCGGTCTGCATATGCATAAGTGCAACAGTAACAGGGTTATCAGCATCAAACGGCTTAACGCCTGTCAGCATTTCATACATCATTACACCGACAGAGTAAATATCGCTTTTTTCATCGGTAATATCCCCTCTTGCCTGCTCAGGGCTGATATAATGTACAGAACCGATAGCCTTATCGGAAATAGTCTTACCCTCTTCACGGGCAAAACGGGCAATACCGAAATCCATGACCTTGATAGTTCCGTCAGGAAAAAGCATAATGTTCTGAGGTTTAATATCTCTGTGAACAATTCCCCTGTCATGAGCGTGCTGCAAAGCACGGAGTATCTGTATAATAAAATGAACAGTATCCTTCCATTTAAGGACGCCCTGCTGTTCCATAAATTCTTTAAGTGTTATGCCGTCAATATATTCCATAACAATAAATTGGATCTTGTCGGTAAAACCTACATCATAAATTTTTACAATGTTTGGATGTGATAATACAGCTATTGCTTTTGATTCATTGCGAAATCTTCTGACAAAATCTTCATTGTCCGCAAATTCATTTTTCAGAATTTTTACGGCAACGGTTCTGTCCTCAAGTATGTCAGTTGCCTTGTAAACGTCCGCCATTCCACCGACGCCGATAAGCTCGGTAATTTCATAGCGTCCGTCAAGTTTCCTGCCAATGTTTTTATCCATTGAATTCACTCCTGTATTATAAGCAATTTATATCTCATTTTATGACTGCAACAGTAATATTATCATTACCGCCATTCTCAAGTGCAATTTTTATAAGTTCATTTGATATTTGCTCCGGCTGAGTTCGTGTCACTGTGTTATATATATCGGACTCATCACAATAATTTGACAATCCGTCCGAACACAAAACAACTGCAGCATCATTGGGAAGATCCATCTCGTAATAATCCGGTACAACCTGTTCCGAAACGCCGACAGCTTTGGTAATATAATTTCTTTTGGGATGATTTTTCATTTCATCCTTGGTAATTTCACCGTTTTCATACATTTTCATAACCATAGTATGATCTTTGGTGACTTGTTCGATTTTATCTGAAATAAGGTAAGCCCTTGAATCTCCAACGCTTACCACATGAAGCTTACTGCCGATACACATGGCAATAACGCAGGTAGTACCCATACCGTATTTTTCTGAATTTGACCATGCGGTATCGTATACAACAGCGTTTGCAGTTGTAACAGAAGAAAGCAGCAGATTTTTTATAGAATTTTCATCATAGTCACGTCTGAAAACCTTTGTAATTCTTTCGAAAATCACATTTATGGCTTTTTCACTTGCTTCACTTCCGGCATTTTCACCGCCCATACCATCACAAATAACAGCAAAAGCCACGTCATCACCTAAAATGGCTGTTTTAACTCTGTCCTGATTTTCACTTCTTGACAAACCGATATTGGTTTCCGAGAAAACATTCACGCGTCCTTCACCCTTTCGTTAGATATTTAAAAGGCCAATCATTTATATTTCATATTCACGGCGCAGCTGACCGCAAGCAGCGTTAATATCACTTCCGAGAGTACGTCTTGTTGTAACATTAAGACCGCCTTTTTCAAGCAGCTCCGAAAATCTTGCAAGTGCTTTTCTGTCAGCTTTATAATCACGTTCCTTGATTTCATTTACCGGAATAAGATTGACGTGACAGTTCATACCCTTTAACAGCTTTATTAGACCTGCCGCATCTTCAGCAGAATCATTAACATTATGGATCACCGCATATTCAAAAGAAATGCGGCGTCCTGTTTTATTAATATAAAATCTGCATGCATCAAGAAGCTCTTCTATGCTGTATTTTTTGTTTACAGGCATAATAGCACTGCGTTTTTCATTAGTAACAGCATGAAGTGAAATTGACAATGTTAATCCAAAATGATACTCAGCAAGATCATAGATCCTGTCAACAAGTCCGCAGGTAGATAAAGAAACGTGACGCAGACTCATATTTTTCCCTGTTTCATAAGACAAGATCTGCAGAAAATTAACTACATTATCAAAATTATCAAGCGGTTCACCTATTCCCATAAGAACAAGGCTGTCAACGTGGCGACCGCTGTCCCTTTCCGCCTCATAGATCTGAAGGAGCATTTCAGAAGAAAGCAGATGCCGTTTAAAGCCTGCAATAGTTGAAGCACAGAAATTGCAACCCATTTTACAGCCTACCTGAGTGGAAATGCAAAGACTGTTTCCGTGCTTATATTCCATTAAAACCGCTTCAATGTGATTACCGTCTGAAAGCTCATAAAGATATTTTACAGTATTGTCTATACAAGATTCAAGCTTTTTAACGATATTTATACTATTTATATAAAATTGCTCCGATAATTTTGTACGCAATGCCAATGAAATATTGCTCATTTCGTCGAAAGTCTTTATTCTTTTAATATGTAGCCATTCATAAACCTGTTTTGCACGGAAACTTTTTTCATTCAATTCTGCAAATAAAGCACTTAATTCATCAAGTTTATATGAAAGAATATCTTTTTTCATAAAAGTAACCTACCTTTAAATTTACCGCTATTTATTCAATGCGCTTTATTTTGCTTATGAAAAAGCCCTCGCAGTCCAGATCTTCAGGGAAAATCACAGCTTTGTAGCTTCCGAACGGCTTGCCCTTTTCTTCAATGAAAGCCTCACCTTTAAAGCTTGGATTTTCTTCTAAAAATCTGTCAATAACCATATCATTTTCATCTTTAAGCACAGTACAGGTCGAATAAACCAATTTACCGCCGACTTTAAGATATTTTGACGCAGTAGAAAGTATCTCGTATTGGATATGCGGAAGCCTTTCTGTATCAGATAGCTTTGTATACTTTATCTCGGGCTTGCTGCGTATTACGCCAAATCCTGAACACGGTACATCACATAATATTTTATCAAATTCCCCAAATTCAGGATTATATATCTTTGCATCGTTCTGTAAAGGCTTAATACTTTTCAGCTGCAAGCGTTCCGCACCTTTTCTTATCAGATCGACACGTTTGCTGTGAAGCTCACAAGCAATGATTTCGCAGCTATCTTCTGTGATTTCAGCCAATGTAAATGTTTTGCCGCCGGGTGCTGCACATATATCAAGTATGCGTTCACCTTTTTGGGGTGAAAGTGCAGCACAGCAAAGCTGTGAAGAAAGATCCTGAACGTGAAAATATCCTTTTCGGTAAAGTTCATTTGCTTCAACAGATCCGAATGCCTCTGTTTCAATGCAATTACTATCATATTTGCTTATTACTGCGGTTATTTTTTCATTTTTTAACTGGTTTAAAAGTTCCTGAGCAGAAATTTTGGTATTGTTTGCACGAATATAAAACTTGTGAGGCTCTAATGAAGACGCTAAAAAATTTTCCGTTCTTTCATAACCATATTGACATATTAGTTTTTCTGCCAATTCTTCCGTGCATGAATAAAGTATACTCAACTTTGATGATTGATTATCAGGCAAAGAAAATTTTTTATTATCTCTTATAAAGCTTCGGAGAATTGCATTCACAAACCCTGAGGCACTTGCTTTTTTTAGTTGCTTTATAAGATTTACACTTTCATTTACAGCGGCATTGTCAGGTACAGAGTCCATATATAAAAGCTGATAAATACCCATACATAAAATCAGGTGAACTGACTTGTCAAGTTTCTGTAAAGGCTTAGAGCTGTACAGACTGATTATATAATCAAGTGTAACTTGTCGTTCAATAACGCCGTAGAATAAACGTGAAATGAACGCTTTATCCTGCTTGCTGTAATTAGTTTTAGTTAATAATCCATCTAAAGCAAGATTGGAATAAGCATTGTCCGATACTTTTAAAAGCAGTTCCAGCACAGCCATACGAGGTGTTTTTTCAGCCATAAAATTCTCCAAACACAATTAATTAACGTCTGTTATCTCTTCGTCCGCCTGTTAAAATGATAAGTCGCAGGAGTGACAAGAGAGATGAAAACATTGCAGCCACATACGTCATAGCTGCCGCAGATAAAACTTTTTTTGCCATACCGACTTCATCAGCTCCAAGAATATATCTTGATTCAAGTATCTGTAAAGCTCTATGACTTGCATTAAATTCAACAGGCAAAGTAATCACCTGAAACAATACAACAGCAGCATAAAGGAATATTCCGACAGTAATAAGGAATCCCATTGATCTGTAAAAAAGCATTCCGAGCAAAACAAGCGGAACTGCAGCAGATGAACCAAGCTGACTGATCGGAATTATCGCATTTCTTATTTTTATAGGAAAATAGTTTTTAGCATACTGAATAGCATGACCTGCTTCATGTGCAGCAACTCCTATTGCAGCGACAGATGTGCTGTTATAAACGCTGTCTGATAAACGAATCACATTTGCTTTAGGGTCATAGTGATCAGTAAGATTTCCGCTGACGTGTTCAATTCTTATAAAGTTAAGTCCATTCTCATCAAGAATTTGCCTTGCAGCCTGAAATGCTGTAAGACCTCTGCTGTTATATACTGTACTGTATTTAGAAAATGTCGACTTCACCATGCATTGTGCTATCAATGCAAAAATAATTGCAGGAAGAACTATTATATAAGTCGGATCATACCAAAACATAGTATATACCTCTCTGAAATCAATTCAAACAAATACCTTTTTCTATATGATTTCCACGAAGAAAATCAGAAACCTTCATTCTTTTGCCGCCTTCTGACTGCACTTCCGTAAATGTTAAAGTATATCCGTCACCGCAAACAACTGTAAAGTCTTTTTCGTTTACAACCGTTCCTGCTGCCAAATCATATTTTTTCTTGTCTGACATAGTTGATTTGAATATTTTTAAGCGTTTTCCGTTAAGCATTGTTACTGCGCAAGGTGAAGCTGATAAACCACGAATTTTATTATGAACCTGCTGTGCAGGCAATGAAAAATCAATAGGACACATATCCTTTGTGATCATTGATGCATAATTTGAAAGCGAATCTTCTTGCTTCTCTCGTGTAATTGTACCAACCTTTATAGCACTAATTGTCTTTATCAAGAGTTCTGCACCAACTGCGGACAATCTGTCATGGAGTTCTGAAGCTGTTTCATCATCACCGATTGCAACTGATTCTTTTAAAAGCATATCACCTGTGTCAAGTCCTTCTGCCATAAGCATTGTTGTGACACCGGTTTCTTTTTCACCGTTCAAAACGCACCACTGAATCGGTGCTGCTCCCCTATATCTTGGAAGAAGAGATGCATGAACATTAATGCAATAATATTTAGGAAGTTCAAGTATTTCCTTAGGGAGAATTTTGCCGTATGCAACAACTATTATCAGATCCGGTGATAACTCTTTTAAAATATTTAATGCATTTTCAGCATCCTCACCTTTTTTTAGACTTAACGGCTGATATACAGGAATATTATATGTTAAGGCCAATGACTTAACAGGCGGAGGAAGCATTTTGTATCCTCTTCCTTTCGGTTTGTCCGGCTGAGTAAATACAGCCTGCACATTTTCACCGTTATCAATAAGTGCCTGAAGACATGGCACAGCAAAATCCGGCGTTCCCATAAAAACAATATTCATTGTAAGTATCTGTTCCTTTCAAGAAAAATATGCTTAGTCAGATCAATCTTCCAATTCGCTTGGGTCAACCATTTCATCTGCAATTTCAATGAAAAGATGACCGTCAAGATGATCGAGTTCATGGCAAACACATCTTGCGAAAAATTCAGTGCATTTAAACTGAATCTCTTGACCTGTACGGTCCTGTGCCTTTACAGTTACTTCGTTAGGCCTTACAACATAACCCCATTCGTTCGGACAGGAAAGACAGCCTTCAATACCGCGCTGGCTGCCTTTTTTCTTAACGATCTCAGGATTTACAAGTTCAACAGGACCGTCACCGACATCAATAAATACAACTCTGCGAAGTATTCCGACCTGTGGTGCAGCAATACCAACACCCTGTGCCTTGTACATAGTTTCAGCCATATCATCAAGTAGAATACTTAACTTTTCATCAAAAACCTCAACAGGTTTACATTTCTTGTGAAGAACCTCATCAGATTTGGTTACGATTTTGCGAAGTGCCATAAAACTCCTCCTTATAGACTTATATCTCCGTTCATATCAATAAAGGTCTGAACGTTTGAAAATTCTCTTAATTTAAATGATTTTTTATAAATATCAGCGATAAATGTTCTGAATGCAGCATTATTTTTGCATTTAATTATTAATCTGTACCTGAATTTACCGTTTAGCTTTTCATACATACATTTTGAAGGTCCAAGTACACGAAGCGGAATATTTATTTGTTCCTTATTAATTTTTTCACGCATCAGAACGACAAAATGATTTGATGCCAAAGCAGCACAATCCTCGATTATTGAAGTAAATTCAAGCATACATGTATCACAAAAAGGCGGATAGATCAATGCTTTGCGCATAGCCAGTTCCTGATTATAAAATTCAATGTAGTTTTGTTCTGCGGCAAGATTTATAACATAATGATTTGGGACGTAAGTTTGTATAAAAGCACGTCCCTGTTTTTCACCGCGTCCGCAGCGTCCGACAACCTGAGTTATCAATGAAAAGGTACGTTCATAACTCCTGAAATCACCTGAGAAAAGAGCCTTATCAATAGATACAACGCCGACAAGTGTTACATTTGGGAAATCAAGACCCTTTGCGATCATTTGTGTGCCGAGCATTATATCATATTCACCGTCCTCAAAAGCTTTGAAATTTTTTTCATAAGCATAACGTGAATATGTTGTATCAGCGTCCATTCTCAAAATTCTTGCTGTTGGAAAAAGGTTTAAAATGTCATCTTCAACCTTTTGAGTACCGATACCTGTAAGTTTAATATGATTTTTACCGCAATGAGGACATACAGACACCATATCTTCCATATGACCGCAATAATGACAAATAAGCTTATTATTTATCTTATGATAAGTCAATGGAACACTGCAATTCGGACACATAACAGGTTCTTTGCAATCACAGCAGCTTATAAAAGTGTAATATCCACGTCTGTTGAGCAGCAAAATAACCTGTTCTTTGCGTTCGAGGTTTATATTTATTTCCTCAATAAGCTTTTCAGAAAAAATAGCCGAATCACCGTAAAAACCATCTGTTGCAAGATCTATTATTTCTACGGCAGGCAGCCTGTTTTGTGAGTATCTTTTTTCCATTGTAAACAGCTTGTACCTGCCGCTTTGAGCATAATAAAAGCTTTCTATCGATGGTGTAGCAGAAGCCATCAGCAACAATGCATTATGAGTAACACAGCGTTTTTTTGCTATGTCTTTAGCATTATATCTCGGAGAAGATTCAGATTTATAAGTTCGCTCCCCTTCTTCGTCCATTATTATAAGTCCGATATTTTCAAGAGGAGCAAAAACTGCGCTTCTTGTGCCAACAACAATTCTTGCGTTTCCCTTTTTTACACGTTTATACTCATTTAGTCTTTGTGTCAGTGACAAATTGCTGTGCATCACAGAAACAAGATTTCCAAAAAGAGAATGAAATTTATTTACGATCTGCGGTGTAAGTGATATTTCCGGAATAAGCATTATGACGTTTCTGCCTTTGTCGAGAACATACTGTATAAGCTTGACAAAAACAGATGTCTTTCCGCTGCCCGTAACTCCATAAAGCAAGGCAGCATCGGGTTTTCCTGCATCGATCAAATCAGATAATCCATCAAAGCATTTTTGCTGTTCGTCGGAAAGCACAATATCATTAATATCAGTACCCGCAGAAATCTGAGGGTCATAAACAACTTCATATTCAAAAGCTTCAATTGTAGCATTTTTTTTCAAAGTGTTTATTACACTTCACAAATATAGCAAACTTCTTTTACAGATGCAGCTGTACATTGTTCCAGAAGTTCGATGACCTTACGCTGCTTTTCAGATGGATTTACAACAAGATCTCCGCTTAGATATTTTTCTGTCAGACGCAGCATTTTTATTGTTTCATCTTTTTTTCTGCGTACAATGTCATCTTTTTCAATGAGAAAGTTCTTTTCAACTAACTCATTTATATCTGATGGCTTAGCCTCATCAAGCAGTTCTATGTCATCTTGTATTTTGCTTAATAGATCAGCAGCAGACTGACTTAAAATGTTCATGTCAGGCAGATTATCTGTAACCAAACTGTATTTTTGTGTAAAATTAACGCTTAAACCAACTGGAATAAGCGTTCTGAATGCTTCAAAATATGTGCAGAATGTTGTTTCTCTGATCCACATCATCAGGTCAAGCATTTCGGGGGTGAGAACAGATTCGTTATCTACCACAGAACGAAGCGGCTTAAACATTGAAAGTGTTTCGTTAGGAGGAAGTTCATTTGCATTGTCGATTCTGATAACAACGCCTATTCGCTTTCGGTTTCCTTTTCCAAAAGGAACGATAACTCTTACCCCAACAGAAACACGTTCATCCAAATCAGGGGGAATTAAATATTTATACCGCCTGTCATAGGCGTATGTCGTATTGCTGACTGCAACCGCAGCAATATGTTTAACAAACGCCAAAATTCACCCCTCCAGCTTATTCTGATTTTCCTGTTTTTAATGAAGGATCTTCAACAATAAAATATTTTCTTGCAGCAAATTCTTCAACGGCAGTTTTAACAGGCTTCTGTTCAAGGATCTGTCCGTTTTCATAAAGTTCCTCCGCAATTTCTCTTGCACGTTTTGCAACTGCAATTACAACTGAATAATAGCTTTCACCTTTTGTAGCGATCTGTCCTATTGTTGGTCTAAGCATTATTTAACACCTCATCAATTAAATATTTGGAATTATCTTTTTTCAATTCCTGTGATCTTATAACAGAAAGTAAATCCTGAACAGCAAGTTCAAGCTCACCGTTAATCATAATATAGTCATAGTTTTCAGCCATTTTTATTTCACGTTCTGCCTGAGCAAGACGTTTTTCAATGACATCATCAGTTTCTGTACCACGCTTGTTAAGTCTGCGTCGCAATTCCTTTATCGAAGGCGGAAGAATAAAAATTGAAACAGCATCAGGACATTTTTTCATAACATTCATTGCGCCCTGAACTTCAATTTCAAGTATAACGTGCTTGCCTGCATTCAGCATATCTTCAACAGGTTTACGGGGAGTGCCGTAATAATTATCGCAATAAGACGCATATTCAAGCATTCCGTCATTTTTTATCAGCTCTTCAAATTTTTCCTTTGATAAGAAATGGTAATTTACTCCGTCAACTTCTCCTACTCGTGGATTTCGTGTAGTAGCGGAAATTGAGTAATAAAATTTATCCTGCTTTAAGATTTCTGCAAGAATAGTTCCTTTTCCGCATCCGGACGGACCTGATACAATGAACAAAGAACCTTTATTCATCGTCAGCCACCTCCTCTTCATCGCTATTAAGTCGTCCTGCAACTGTTTCAGGCTGAACTGCCGAAAGAATAACATGATCGCTGTCCATAATTATTACAGCACGGGTCCTTCTTCCGTAAGTTGCATCAATAAGCATACCCTTATCTTTGGCATCCTGAATAATTCGCTTTATCGGCGCAGATTCAGGACTGACAATAGTTATAAGTCTGCTTGCTGAGATCATATTTCCAAATCCGATGTTTATCAGCTTCATAATATCCCCCGTAGCAGATTTTTATTCAATATTCTGGATCTGCTCACGAATTTTTTCTATTTCTGATTTAAGCTCCACAACGATCTTAGTGATTTCAATATCCTGAGCCTTTGAACCGATCGTGTTAGCCTCTCGGTTAAACTCCTGAATAAGGAAATCAAGCTTTCTGCCGACAGCCTCATTTGAATTAAGCATCTCAGTGCATTGATTTATATGACTGCGCAGCCTTACTGTTTCTTCATCTACAGCAGTTTTTTCAGAAAAAATTGCTGCCTCGGTTATGATACGCTGTTCATCAATCTTCTTATCGTTAAGAATTTCTGTGAGCTTGTCATAAAGTTTTTTACGATAATTCTCTGTTGCATTCGGAGCTTTTTCTTCAACTTTACCGACAAGCTCCGATATATAATCAAGTCTTGAAAGCACATCTTCTTTCATCTTTGTGCCTTCATTTTCACGCATCTTAATAAAATTATCCAAAGCCTTTTCAGCAACGATCTTTACATCATTCCATACAGCATCTTCATCTTCCTGAGCTTTTCGTACATTAAAAATATCCGGCAGACGCATTATTCTTGAAAGAGTAAGGTCATCTTCAAGTCCAAGGTCAGCATTTGCAGAACGAAGTGCATCAACATATTCTTTGGCAATTGTCTTGTTGACTTCAATTTTCTCGTCATCACCGTTTACATTGTAAACAGTAACGCCAACATCAACCTTGCCTCGGGAAATCCTGCCTTGAAGAAATGTCTTTAACTTTTCTTCCAAAAAGCCATATGAACGTGGTACACGGGCAGAAAATTCATAGTACCTGTGATTAACAGATTTTATTTCAACAAGAATATCTCTGCCATTGACAGTTTCAAGACATCTTCCGAAGCCGGTCATACTTTTAATCATTATATCACCACTAACAAATTGAATTTACATTAATCCATTTATATATTATACCATTTTATACAGCAAAAATCAAGTCTTTTTACAAACAAAAAGAGCCGAAAAATCGGCTCTTAAATGTATAATAATCAAAAATTAAACCGGGTGAACCTTAGTTGCAGCGTCAGAATGAGCACCATCAATGCCGTACTTAGCATTTCTTCTCTTCTCGAAGAACTTAGGAGCAACCTGTGGGAACATTGCATAGCTGAGAACATCTTCTTCCTGCTCGATCCACTCTGCACATTCTTCACGGAGCTTATCAAGTTCAGGAGCAAGGAGGTCTGCAGGTCTGCAGGTAATTGGCTCTTCACCCTTAAGGATCATCTTCTGGAAATCAGGATCAATCTGAACAGGTGTCTTACCATATTCGCCCTTAACAAGTGCCTTGAATTCCTTTGTTACTGTCTTGTATCTTTCACCGTTGATTACGTTAAATACAGCCTGTGTACCTACGATCTGTGATGTAGGTGTTACAAGCGGAGGATAGCCGGAATCCTTACGAACATTAGGAACTTCCTTGAGAACATCAACAAACTTATCTTCTTTGCCTGCCTGCTTAAGCTGAGAAAGAAGGTTTGAAAGCATTCCGCCCGGAACCTGATAGATAAGTGCATTTGTATCTGTTGCAAGCATCTTAGGATCAAGAAGTCCGCTGTCAATATACTTTTTACGGAGAGTCATAAAATAATCTCTGATCTCATTAAGGAGAACAAGGTCAAGACCCGTGTCATATTCCGTGCCCTGAAGTGCAGCAACCATAGACTCTGTCGGAGCGTGTGATGTACCGAGAGCAAGAGGTGACATACTTGTATCGATCATATCAAGACCATTTTCAATACCCTTGAGAAGACACATAGATGCAAGTCCTGATGTGTAGTGAGTATGGAGCTGTACAGGGATCTTTACAGCAGCCTTAATATCCTTAACAAGCTCAGCAGCACGGTAAGGAGTAAGAAGTGCAGCCATATCCTTTATACAGATAGAGTCAGCACCTTCTTCTTCACACTGCTTTGCATAGTTAGCATAGTATTCATTTGTGAATACATCGCCAACTGTAAATGACATAGCGACCTGTGCGTGTGCGCCTTCCTTCTTAGCAGCTCCAATAGCTGTCTTAAGGTTTCTGATGTCGTTGAGCGCATCGAAAATTCTGATAATATCAATACCATTAGCAACAGATTTCTGAACAAAATATTCAAGAACATCATCAGCATAGTGACGATAACCAAGCATATTCTGACCTCTGAAAAGCATCTGAAGCTTTGTGTTAGGCATTTCTTTTCTTATTGTACGAAGTCTTTCCCATGGATCTTCGTTAAGAAAACGAAGACAAGCGTCAAATGTTGCACCGCCCCAAACTTCTGCTGAATAGAAGCCGACTTTATCCATCTTAGAAAGAATAGGGAGCATATCCTCGATTGGCATACGAGTTGCAATAAGCGACTGGTGAGCGTCACGAAGGACAGTTTCCGTAACTTTAATTTTAGCCATCTTTTATCAACCTTTCGTAGAAGTTACTGAATAGTAATAAGGAGATCATCAGAGTTTACTGTGTCGCCCTTCTTAACGCTTACACCAACAACCTTACCTGCAACAGGTGTGCAGATGTCGTTTTCCATCTTCATAGCTTCGAGAACAGCAACAACCTGACCTTCAGCAACTGTTGAACCAACAGAAACCTTAACGTCGAGAATTGTACCTGGCATAGGAGACTTGATAGGTGTACCTTCTGCCGGAGCAGCAGGAGCTGCAGCAACAGGAGCCGGAGCAGCTGCAGGTGCTGCAACAGGTGCAGCGGCAACAGGAGCTGCGCCTGCGCCGAGTTCTTCAACAGCTACATCATATGCTTTGCCATTTACAGTAATGTTAAATCTTTTCATATTATTAACCACCATTCAATTTATTTTTTCGGCAGAAATCATTCCTTGGAACAAAGCCTGTCCATATAATACAAATCAACAGAATAAGTACCTTATCAGAATCAGAAAGGCATATTGCTGTGCTTCTTAGGCAGACGCTTGTTCATTCTCTTGCCTGCCATAAGTTCAAGAACGCCTGCGATCTTTGCTCTTGCGTCATCAGATGTGATGATCTCGTCAACACAATTCTTTTCAGCGGCAGCGAATGCAGAAGCTTCATTTTCAGCATATTCAGCAGCAAGCTTGGTTCTTTCGGCAGCAACATCAGCAACTCCCTTAAGCTTATCATGCCAGAGGAATTCAACGGCTGTAACAGGTGCAAGAGGAGAAATAACAGCATCAGCGTAAGCAAATGTCATATCAGCGTTTGCTGTGCCGAATGCTACCATTGCAGAGCCGTAAGCCTTTCCTGTAACAACAGAAACCTTAACAGTTGTAGCTTCAGCATATGCATTGGCAAGCTTTGCAAGGTCACGGATATTGTCATTGGACTCAAAGCCTTCGGTATCAATAATTGTAACAACAGGGATTGAGAAAGCATCACAAGTTCTTACAAATCTTGCAAGCTTTGCACTGTCATCAGATGTGAGCTTAGCATCAGTCTTATTTGTTGCAGCGATACCAACAGCAGAACCGCCAATTGTAGCGATAGCTGTGTAAGCAGCTGCACCGAATTTTTCGGATACTTCAACAATGCTTTCTGCATCGGCAATTGCTTCCGCAATATCAGCAGCCTTACCTTCAGCAAGCTTTGAAGATACACCGTATTCAAATTCAGGAGCAGTTGAAAGGTTATTTGCAGGAAGCATAGAAATAAGCTTTCTTGCGGATTCAACAGCTTCGTTATCATCCTTGGCAAGTACAGAAACTGTACCGAGTTCAGCAGCTGCTGCACCGTTTTTGCCTTCGTTAGGAGCAAGGTAAAGTTCAGCATCTTCTGTTGCAACAACAAAATCAGCAGAGCAGGCGATCAAGGCAGCACTGCCTATGCAAGTGCCTGCAACAACAGAGATCTGAGGTACAACACCTGAGAGATTATTTGCCCACATGAGCATCTCGCTGTAAGCTGCAAGAGCTTCTGCGCCATCATCAACAAATGCACCGTTTGAATCAAAAATACCAACAACAGGTACACCATTTCTTGAAGCAAGGTCATATACCTTGCAGATCTTTGCAGCGTGCTGTTTGTTTACAGCACCGCTCTTAACATTCTTGTCCTGTGAAAAAGCGTATACAGGGCTTCCGTCCACATAGCCGTAAGCAGTAATTACTCCTGTAAGGCTATCACCTGATTTTACAGAAGCATCGATCTCTGTGTAAGCTCCGTCATCAAATAACTTAGCAAGTCTTTCTCTCGCCTGGCATGCATTTGCTGAGAGGTTTTTGTATTCAGCAAGCTTAGCCGACTGGCTGGCAGTTAACATAAACGTTCCTCCGTTCAATACTTAAAATTAAACCATTGTATATTATACAACATCTTTTAGCGATTGACAAGATAATAACAATAATTTTTTCTTGATTTTTCAATTTATTCATATTTTATCGGTATAAAATACAAATAATCTGTTCAAATTATTCCCCTACCGCATTTCTGAGAGCCTTTATTTCTTCCGCAGTAAGCTCTCTGTATGTTCCCGGCTTCAACATTCCAAGCTTCACAGGACCTATGGCCGTTCTGCGAAGTCTTGCAACTTCAAGTCCGACAGCCTCACACATTTTTCTGATCTGTCTGTTTCTGCCCTCACGGATAACTATCTGAAGAACAACTCTTCCCTCCTCTTCAGTAAGGACATTTACAGTTGCGGGAAGTGTTTTTTTACCGTCGATAACTACACCGTTCGTGAGCTGAACAAGCTGTTCTTCATTTATGGAAGGTCTGACGGTTACACGGTATGTCTTGGAAATGTGCTTGCTTGGGTGCATAATATCATTTGCGAATTTACCGTCATTTGTGAAAAGCAGCAAACCCTCTGAGTTTCTGTCAAGACGTCCGATAGGATAAACTCTTTCGCTTACACCGTCAAGAAGCTCTGTAACACATTTTCTGTCAAGCTCATCTGACATTGTTGTTACATATCCTCTTGGCTTATTGAGCATAAGATATATTTTCTCACGCTTTTTCGCAATATAAATTCTTTCGCCATCTACGGATATAACATCTTTATATGTTGCGCCGTCACCGATCGAAGCTACATGACCGTTAACTTTAACTCTGCCATGCTGAATGAGTTCTTCAGCTTTTCGGCGTGAACACATTCCGCTTTCCGCAATCAGTTTTTGAAGTCTGATCTTCTCCACAATAAAACTCCTATTCTTTATAAAATCCTTTTATCCAATCTATTATACTGTCATAAAGTGATTTTTTGTTTTCCTTTTCGATATAGCTGCAATTTTCGTCTGAAACAATATCGACAGTACATATCACATCATTATCAACATAGTATTCAGCATAACCAACTTTGTCGCCCTTTACAATAGGTGCATAAACAAATTTCGGAAGGTAAATCTTCTCATTTATATCAGGAAGAGAACTGTTTATCGCCGTACAGTACGGAATTTCTGAAAGACTGCATTTTATCTCCGACATTTCTCCACCAACTGCATTAACGTTAAAGTTGGTTTTAATATTTTCAATTTCTGTTTTCTTTGTACAATCAAATCCATAGTTTAGCAAATTTGTATGGTCAAGCCAATCGTTAGGGTCATTCAATGTTACGCAAATCAGCGTTACACCATCTTTTTCGGCAGCAGAAACCAAACATCTTCCGGCTTCATCTGTAAAACCTGTTTTTACACCAATGCAATATTCGTATCTGCTTAAAAGCTTGTTTGAATTTGAAAGATATTTATCTGAACTCCAGTTTTCAGAGGAAAGCTTTAAATTTTTAGTCTTGCATATCTCTCGGAAATTGCTGTTTTTTAAAGCCTCTCTTGTAAGTAAAGCCATATCATAAGCTGTCGAATAATGTTTGGGGTCATGCAGACCTGACGGAGTTACAAAATAAGTATTCTTCATTCCTATCTGACCTGCACGTCGATTCATCATCAGTGCAAAGTCCTCATAGTTTCCTGCAAGCTTTAAAGCTGCAGCATTTGCGGCATCATTTCCTGACGGCAGCATCATACCGTAACACAATTCACGCTTTGTTACAGCGTCACCTTCACACAGGCACATTGACGACCCCTCCGTAAGCAAGGCTTCGCCGTCAATAATAAATTCTGTATCAAGATCACCGCTTTCAAGAGTGAGCAGAGTTGTCATAATTTTAGTCGTACTTGCCATAGGAAGCTGTGTGTTTGAATTTTTTGAATAAATAATATTACCTGTTTGAGCATCAATAAGAATTGCTGCCTTTGCCGACTCGCTTACATTTGTCAAAGCCGACGTATTATACCCGATCGTAAAAATCGTCATAACAAAAGCTGCGGCAAAACAGATAATTCTCTTCATATCAAACACCCACCATAAAATAAAAAAACTTGTATATAAAATTCTATGATGTAAAATATCTGTTTATTAATGAAGATCAGAAATTAAATTCTCCGGCGTAATTTGACGGACCGCTGTCATCATCTGAAATATCAAGTGTAATATCATCGCTGTCGCTGCTTAAATCGGGTTCTGCATCTGCAACATTATTATTTGCTGCTTGATTTATTTTTTTATCTCCCTTATCCTTGGTAAACAATCCTTGTATCTTGTCAAAAAGCTCAGGAACAAGATTTACAATTGCACCTGTTGATGACTTATCCTGATTAAGCTGCAAAAGCTTAACATCACCGTTTGAAACAACAATGAATGCAAGCGGCTGAATAGAAACCCCGCCGCCGCTTCCGCCGCCGAAAAGTCCGCTGTTTGTTTTTGAAGGCAGATCAGAACCGCCTGCAGCAAAACCGTATGAAACCTTTGATACAGGAATAATTGTGATATTGCCGTCAATTTTGATAGCATCACCTATTATCGTATCGGCATCGGAAAGTTCCTTTATTTTACCCATAGCTGTTCCGATTAAATCTTTTACCTTATCGTCCATTTTGACCATCCTTTCTGTTTGCACTGTGCATAACAATTCAAAACAAAACCTAAATTAATATCAGCTTCTGACCGGTTCAGAAACATCGTTCTTATCAGTCTGACCGCTGAGTTCGTTTCTATGCTTCATAAATTCCAATAGCCATACAACTGCGACTGAAATCAATGTCCCAAGCCGTAAATTTACGGAAAATTCACCGTCAAATTTGCTCTCTTTGCTATTGAAATCACACGCTATATCAACCGTCTGAACGGATATTGGAAACCATATTCTTATTAACGAAATGACATTGTATGTCACGGCATTTAATTTGCCGTAATTCATAGCAGCTTCAAATGCATCTTCGCCGCCCGCAACAAAATCAACAACAAGATCATTTATCCATATATGCCTGAACAGTTTTAAAAGCGGATCTTTTGTAAACTCCCATAATATTTTAGCCTGCTCAATTTTGGCTTTTATGTTATTGATCTTTTTGACCGCTTTATTTGTTTTGCCCATCAGAATATCATCTGAAATTTCATCAACTGT
>ENA-OPCY01000856-OPCY01000856.1-human-gut-metagenome-genome-assembly--contig:-NODE-856-length-20283-cov-8.413635_pt1 | contig 20283 bp, 16 predicted proteins | sample MGYA00241568_ERZ501487 | MGnify/ENA primary metagenome ERZ501487 (study PRJEB25962, sample SAMEA2042574) | human gut metagenome | biome: human gut; feature: human-associated habitat; material: faeces... | reverse complement strand
CTCATAAAAGCGGCGTTAAATTTAAGGGGAGGCGCAGGATTTGACGTTTACGATAATTGCCCGGCTGAAAAATTATATTTGTTAATCAATTCATATTGCGAAACACCCTTTTTCTTTAAGGTATCCCACAGCGGCTCGTAAGAAATCATAATTATTAACCTTTCTTACTTGAATATTACCCGTAAATGGACTACAATCATATTAGCCATAAGTGGGCAATATCAACGTTTAAGAGACATATTGCCAAAGAACAAAGGAGGGAATGAAAACTTATGAAAAAAATATTTATGCATACAATTATGGTGTTTTCGTTGATTAGTATTTTGGCTGGTTGCGGGAACAACAAAACAGAAAATGTACCTGTGGAATCGGGAAGTGTTACGGAAAAAGCAGAAGTAAACGAAATTAAAGATGCCATAGATAACCTGTTGAATAAATATGAGGATGGTGTATCTGATACCACAATTCAATCGGATATAGAAAATCAAAATGAATTTGTAACTCATAATATTGACATTACGAAAATAGAGACTATTAAGCGTCAGACAAATGTTTCTGATAAGGAAGATATTATATATATTCATGTAGAGGGACAGAGCGAAGATTTTTCGGTAACGAGAAATTATAAGTTATTATATGTTCTTTACAATGAAGGATGGTTACTTGAATCCATGGAGCCCTATGTAGGAGAAGGGTATTATGATTCAATTATTGCTTTACATGGCGTTGATTCTAAAATAGTAGAAGAAGATTTTTCAAATACATATACGGAGAGAAATGTTGAGGTATTGTCATTTGATTCAAGCTACAGAGGAACAAATTTATCAGATATTGAGAATGTGACGTTTGACGGGACTCTTGACCAATATTATGAAGACGTACAGGTAGAGTATGACTTATTTATTAAGAAAGTACGGATAGAAATTACATATACTTTGGAGGACTACACGTGGATACCAAATATTTATGTAGAGGACGAGTATGTACTAAGTGACAATATCACCGGACATTGGGCTTACTATATGAAGGCGACGCCCTTTCCTATGAGTAAGGACAGCGAGATTTCCGTTGATTTGGTTAAAATTGATGACACTAATTATAGCTGTGAATTTCTTTGGACCAGCAGAATAGAAGGAGGTTATGACCAATCCTTTAGTACTTCGGGAGAAATGCGTGTCCATTATGATGAAAATGGAGAATTGGCATACATAGATTTAGGACACCAGGATGCGGATGGTACTGTCCGAATAGCTCCGGAAGGTATGATTTTTGATGTAGATTTATCTACAGACAAATATATATTAACTAAAGAATATTAAGAAGAATTGATGAATTATACAATCAATAGTACTAAGCTATTTGGAATCGTGAATCATAGGATAGATAGGTTTTAGGGTAAATGTGTTTGTAATGAAGGAAAGGAACACGGTAGAAGTGTCGTGTTTCTTTTATTGTGAAGAATAAATAACGGGGATATAATGTATACAAACAACAATAATATATTTTCAAGTCGAAGGGGGACGGTATGCTGACAAATACAATGAAAGAGGATTTGACCCAAGGGTTAGTAGATATTTTTTCGGATAGTATTTTGGCAATCATATTGTACGGATCTGTCGTCAGAAATGATAATACGGATGAGAGTGATATTGATATTGTAATTATCATAAAAAATGAAATGGATGATGCAACAAAAGAACGGTTCATTCATTGATTAGCAGAATTAGACCTTCGATATGACAGAGTATTTTCTATTATTGATATTCAGGAAGAAAACATGGAGAAATGGGGAAATGTTTTGCCGTTTTATCAGAATATACAGAAGGAGGGAATTGCTCTTTGGAAGGCAGTTTAAAGGAACGCATGGAAAAAACGAAAGAAGCTTATGATGTAGAACAGGCATTGGATGTAGCGGATCGGCTGGCAGAGGATTCCAACGAGAGAATGACACATGAAGAAGTGTTTCATGCGTTGAGGAGCAAAGTAACAATTCCTTTTACACTTCACGGAATAAAAGAAAATCTCACGGTAGAATATACGCAAGGTACAAATCCCCGGGAGATTGGGTATGATGCCCTACGTGGATTCCCGATAGATAAAATATGCTGTACCGGCTATCCGGTAATGCGCGGCTACTTTGAACACATGAATGCGACCGGCTACCGGAGATCCTGCGGGTTTATTCAGTTCGTGGAAAGAATTGAAAATCACGGGGAAAACAGGGAGTTTTCCATAGATGTCAGCGATGAGAATCTGGAAAAAGGCAATCCGTATTTTGCGTATGGCTATCCGGCAGAAATATTTGATGCGCCTTGCTGTAATTTGGCTGGATGTAAGCATTTAAAGTGGACCGCTTATACCTACCTGGTAGATCTGCCTTCCCGGATGAATGGAAATAAACTCAAATTTCTGGCTGGATACTCATGGGGATATGAAGAGGATGAAAACGGCCCACAGAGATTATTGCCATTAGAGATCCTGACAGAAAATGACTGGAAAAATCATATTGCGGAGAAATCTGCTGCACCGCTCATCGGCGGCGCAGCAACACCAGCATCCACGCAAGGAAAATAATTAAGGCGCCCAGGCTCATATTGGAGCAGGCGATGCCGTTCCAGAACGCGTCGGTGCTCATTTTCCCCACAAGGTTCAACAGGATCTTGAAGGTAAACGGGTTGATCAGCCACATCCAGCGGGGAAGGGGTGTCTTTCCTTTGGAGATGCCGAGGATCATGGTGATCACATTCGCAAGATAATCTCCTGATCAGTTCCGGTCTCGAGAGCTTTTTTCATGCCCGTGACGAGGTAGCAGCAGATGATATGTATGGCACCGCCGGAGGCAGTAACCGATAAAAATAACGTTGCAGCGTGAATTGGGGTGGTTTCTGCAGGAATGAATCCTGAGAAACATGGTGCAATAGTCAGGTACAAAGAGTATAATATGCTTTGTAAGAAAGTGCATCGAAGCTTGTGAAAGAGATGCAGATGAGGTGTCTGACAGCTATGAATTATTATATCAGTGATTTGCATTTGTTTCACGAAGCGGGTGCTCCGATTTGACGATCGTCCGTTCTCGAATCTGGAAGAAATGCATGCAGAAATCGTAAAAAGATGGAACCATAAGGTAACTAACGGGGATACGGTGTATATTCTGGGTGACGTGAGTATGCGGGGGAAGAACGAGGAGTTTATTGCGCTGGCAGCAATATTGAAGGGAAAAAAGGTTCTGATCCGGGGCAATCATGATGATGTGTCCGATCTCCGATACCGCCAGCTGTTCCAGGAAGTCTGTGATTATAAGGAGATCCGGGACTCAATCGCCGGGAAAAGCTATGAACTGGTATTATGCCATTATCCCATTTTCAGCTGGAAACACATGAGCCGCGGTACTATTCTATTCTACGGGCACACTCACAACAGCCCGGAGGATGACCATTTTCAGAAATGTCTGGCAGGAATGAAGGATAACGACTGCCGCCATATCGGTGACAGTTCCATACAGGCCTATAATGTCGGCTGTATGAAAGCGTGGATGGATTACGAGCCGCGAAGCCTGCAGGAGATCTTCAAATAAAACAACAAAAAAAGCAGATCCCGCCAGATCTGCTTTTTTCTTCTGTGTATATGAGTGTGGGAAACACACTTCTATCATAAAATAAAGGATATTTCGTTACTTAGAACTTCTCAGCAAAGCTCTTGTAATACTCGTCAAAAAACTCGTTAACCTTTTCCATAATCTTCTTCATAATATTCACCCTTAACCTTTCCAAGACAAATGAACCGTTGACTTTGTTGTTACGTTTAAGGGGTCAGGCCTAACTTCCTTTTGATGATTATAATTTACCATATTGCATTTATAATGTGAAATACATATAATAGAAGTATAATAATACCTATAAGGTATCATGAAATGAAATAGCAAATATACCGGTCAAAATGAATGAAGATATTGGAAATTTGGGAAAAAGCGCGGAAGGAGGACGTTGGGAAGATGGAATTACGTCATATCAGGTATTTCAAAGCAGTAGCGGAGGAGAAAAGCTTTACCCGGGCGGCGGAGCAGCTGGCGATCGCGCAGCCGCCCTTAAGCCGCCAGATCCAGGATCTGGAAGCGGAGCTGGGGACGACATTGTTCCTTCGGACACCCCATAAAGTGTCCCTGACAGAAGAGGGAGAGCTTTTCCTGCAATATGCGAATCAGATTCTGGATCTGGTAACTCGCTCCGAAGAGGATGTAAGAGAGCGGAAGGAAGGCTTGCAGGGTACACTGTACATTGCATCGGTAGAAGGCTGTGGCCCCCGGCTTTTTGCCGAATGGATCGCAGGATTCCGACAGAAACACCCTCATGTACAGTATAATCTGTGGAATGGTAACACGGATGATGTGAATAATCGTGTGACGAAGGGGCTGTGTGAGCTCGCCATGATCACGGCTCCTTATAATGCGGAGGAATTTCATGTGTTGCCGGTGTATGAGGAACCCTGGGTGGCTGTGATCCCGAAGGGACATACACTGTACTCCGGGGAAAATGATCCGGTGAAGCCCTCGGAGCTGTTACCCTATGATCTGCTGATCCCCTCCAGAGAATCCAGAAAGGGCGAGATCGACAAATGGTTTGACGGCACGGGGCATGCACCGGTGATCCGGGGAAGGATCGCGCATATGATGAACGCCTACGAACTGAGTCTTCACGGAGTCGGCATTTCCATCTATCCGGCCTCCATTTCGTCCCTGATCCGGGAGAAGGATGTCTGTGTACGGCCGGTAGAGCATCCGGATGCTCACGCAGATTACGCATTGATCTGGAACAAAAATCACACGCTGTCCCATGTGGCGGAGGAATTTATCAAATATGTGGAAAGTATTGAGGAAGGGTAACGGTGTGGAATAATAGATGGTCAATGGAAGGACTCCGGACAGAAAGCAACAGTAAATGAAAACACATTAGGAAAAGGAGAAGGACATGAACATTACAGTATATCTTGGAGCAAATGAAGGCAAGGATCCGACACTGAAAATGGCGGTGAGGGAACTTGGAACCTGGATCGGTGAGAGCGGTAACCGCCTGGTATACGGTGGATCCAAATCCGGTCTCATGGGAGAGATCGCGGAGAGCGTATTACAGGCAGGCGGAGAGGTGACCGGCGTGGAGCCGCAGTTTTTCATTGATATGGAATATCAGTATGATGCCATTACGGAGCTGATCGTCACGAAGGACATGACAGAACGCAAGACGAAAATGATCGAACTGGGAGATGTATTTATTGCTTTTCCCGGCGGAACCGGAACGCTGGAAGAGATCGCCGAAGTGATGTCCAAGGTGTCACTGAAGCATCTGGAGGCACCCTGCATCCTCTATAACCTTAACGGCTATTATGACAGCCTGAAAGCACTGTTATCACATATGACGGAGATGGGATTGTCCTCCCCGGAGAGACAGGAAGGCATTTATTTTGCCAAGGATTTGTCGGAAATCCGCAAGATCATAGAAAATCAGCGGAGCAATGCAACGATTACTCCGCCGGAAAATACACAAGGTATAGGAAATCAGCTAGGCTAACAGGTTAAAACACATAACTGCAATGCCCAGCACCACCAGGATCACACCGGTGACACGGTTCAGGGTCTTAGGGGTCGCCTTGTTGGCGAACAGTGCAGCGATCCGCGCCCAGATCAGGGTAAATACAACGCACAGGATCCATACCGTCCAGTCGGGCATACCGCCGATGGCAAAATGGGATGCAGCGCCGGTAAATGCGGTAAATGCCATAATGAAGACGCTGGTTCCTACAGCGGTCTTCAGTTCATAACCCAGGACAGAGGTCAGGATCAACAGCATCATCATACCGCCACCGGCGCCGACGAAACCACAGATGAAGCCGATCAGCATACCGCATACCAGAGACTGAATGGCTCTTTTCTTCGCGGAGACGCCTTGCATGGCTTCCTTGGTGGTCATTACGGGACGGACGATGAATTTGATACCTAACAGGAAAGTCATGAACACGGAGAAATTCCCCATGGTAGCGGAAGGCACCAGGCTGGATACGTAGCTGCCTACGACGGTGAATACCAGCACACTTCCCATCATAATCAGACCGTTTTTGATATCAATATTTTTGTTCTTTGCATAAGTATAGGCAGATATTGCGCTGGCGAGGACATCCGAAGACAGGGCGATACCAACAGCCATATAGGGATCCATGCCGAGGAAAGTGATCAACATGGGACTGATGACGGCAGCAGCGCTCATTCCGGCGAAACCGGTGCCCAGGCCGGCTCCCATACCGGCGAAAAAAGTGACAAGAATTGTGATTAAAATCTGCATTTATTTAGCTCCTTTCAGGATATTGTCCATATTTTCTTCCATGACATGAAGCATGTTGAAAAAGATCTCTTTGCTTGCCTCATCAGTGCCATCGAGCAGAGTATCTTTGAAAATGCTCTGTATCATGCGACCTTTTTCGATGACATCCTGCGCTTTCTCCGTACAGAACAGCAGAGTCTTCCGGCGGTCATCAGGAGCCTCTCTGCGTTCCAGGTACCCCTCGCGCACCAGCTTGTCCACATTGACGGACACCAGATTCGCCTTGATCCGGCGGATCTCCACGACATCACTGGCGGTCCGGTATTCCGGATTGTTGCCGAAGAACATGAGAATATCAAAAGCTGTCTGTGGCAGCTTTAACTGCTGGCACAGAGGCTTGCACATGGCGTTGTAAGCCAGATTGAATTTTTGTACGAATTCGATATTGGTATTCATTCGAAGGCTCCTTTTACAAAAATGAATATTTCAAATTTGAAATAATTGCTATATTGCATAATATTACAGATAGTTTTCGAAGTCAATCATAAGATATTTTATTTCATAAAAAATTTATATTCATTATACTATCGTAAACATCATTTCGATATGTTATAATTCACATTGGAATTACTATTCAGAGACTGTGGGCAAACAGTGGAAAGTGCCGGGAGGAGATATGAGTATTAATACATATGATGAACAGAAATTCTGGGAGGAAGTGGATATCCTGTTCCCGGATATTGTAAAAGCAATTACTTCTCTGGCGAAAAAGTCCTACATATCCATAACCAATCTGCGGAACGGCGTGACATGGTGGTCCGAGAAGGCGATGGAATATTTTGGTATGCAGGAGAACTATACCATTCGCGGACAGGAAAAATCAAAAAGATCGATTCATCCGGATGATCTGGAGGATTTCCGGAGGGGATTCCGGGAGAGAGTTGCCGGGAAAAATATGGACGAGCCCTGGGAATACCGGGTGCGTGACGGAAGCACCTACATCCGGATCAGTGCCAGGGCGAAAATGCTGAATGATAAGGATGGAAAGCCTTTTGTGATCGTAATACGATATAACAACTACAGTATTTCCGACGAGGTGGATGCGACCACCGGATTGCATACGGAACCGGCGCTGGACCGGGAGATCATGGAATTCCTGGAGGAAAGCGGACAGGGGGCACTACTGAAGATCGGACTGGATCAGTTCAGCCATATCAATGTTATGTACGGAGCTGCTTTTTCGGATAAGATTCTGAATTGTGCGGCACAGGAGTTGTTGCGCCTGTTTAAGGGAAAAGGATATGTATACCGGCTCTCCGGTGCGAAGTTTGTGATCAGTTTTAAAAAGGTATCCAAAGCGGAACTGCAGCAGATATACGATGAGATTGTAGAAACTTTTGAAAATACAGAGGTAGAGGGGAAAAAGATCCCTCTGAAGGTATCTGCCGGCGCAATATTTATGGAACCTTATATGAAGGAGACAAATGCGGTCCGCAGCCGTCTGACCTACGCGTTGAACCATTCCCGGCTTGAGCATCATGGAGAGCTGGTGATTTTTAATGATGAGGTCTGCGGCAGTGACGAGAACCAGTTTGAACTGATCGGTGTGATTCATCAGTGTGCTACGCATAACTTTGAAGGCTTCCGGATGTTCTATCAGCCGATTGCCGATACGAAGACCGGCAAGATCCGGGGAATGGAAGCGTTGCTCCGCTGGGAACTGGAGCCTTACGGGATGGTGTCCCCCGGTGTGTTCATGGAATGGCTGGAACAGGACCCCTGTATTTTTGATCTGGGAAACTGGATCCTTCGGACAGCACTTACGGATGTACAGAAGCTTCGCAAGGAGACGGAAGGCTTTTTCGTCAATGTCAATGTGGCGGCGGCACAGCTGGAGCGCAGAGAGTTCCGCAGTGCTGTTATGAATATTTTAAAAGAGACCGGTGCGAGGCCGGAGGAGCTTTGCCTCGAATTGACAGAGCGATGCAGAGATCTGGATATTCATTTCCTGCGCGCAGAGGTAGAATTTTTCCATTCCCAGGGGATCAAGATCGCACTGGATGACTTTGGAACGGGCAACAGTTCCTTAAGTCTGGCACTGGAGCTGCCCTTTGACGAACTGAAGGTAGATATGAGCTTCATCCGTGATATTAAGCAAAAACCTCAGAATCAGGCCATGGTGCAGTCTATCGTGGATTATGCCAGGAGGACTAATACCGAGACCTGCATTGAGGGTATTGAGAATAAGGAAGTCAGCGACTATATTGAGCAGTTCGGGTCTACCTGGCAGCAGGGATATTACTATTCCAAACCGGTACCCATCGATCAGTTTGAGGAAGTGCTGCGCGAGAAATCAACCGAAAAAGAATAAGTAGCTATTCTCGAAGGGCATTGGGCGCTACACCGTATTTTTTCTTGAATGCGCGGCGGAAACTGGTCAGATTGTTGTAACCTACTGCCACGTATAAATCTGTTATTTTAATATTCGTTGTTTCCAGCAGATGTTTTGCCTGCGTCATGCGGACCTGTTCCAGATACGTAGAGAAGTTTACGCCAACCGTTTTTTTGAAAAGGAAGGAGAAGTAACTCTCGGAGATGTGGAACAGGTCCGATATTCTGCTTAAACATAAGGATGGATCCCCATAATTCTCATCAATATAAGCCTGAATGCGTACGATCAGCTGGTTGTCGTTTTCCGGTTGTTTGTTTTTTTCACATAATTCCAGAGCAATCTGCTCGTAATTTTCCAGGGTAGAATCTTCGGACAGACCGGCTAAGCTTGAATCATCGTAAGAGACATCATTATCTCGCACTACTTTCAACAATGTGATTTCAATATTTTCTAAAAGCCAGTTTACTTGCCTGGAATTCAGCTTTCGTTTCTTGAAATTTTCATCTTTAATAAAATTTAAAATTGCCTTTGTCTGTTTGAAGTTACCGGATTTTACAAAATTATACAGTTGTTCCGCAACCTCATTAGGATAAAAGAAGGAATCCTGACATTCCAGAATCTCACGATACATGCACAGGTAACCCGGGCTGGAGACACGTTTTAAAGCCTCTTTGGATTGGCGATACGATTTCCAGACGGAGGAGATGGTGTCGGTTGTACAGCCTAAGCCACCATAAATCCAGATATTGTATTCCTGCAACAGCGTAGTATGAACATGTGAAAATAAATCTTCGACTTTGTCCAGTTCTTCCCTGTTATATAATAAAATAGTATAAACACTATTCTTGGAACCCTGCATGATATAGGAATGTATAAAATAACTGGAAAGAATATCGGAAATAACATCCGCATAATCAGGGGAGAGGATGTTGATCATTCCCTGAGGGTCATTATTTAGCTCCAAAGTATCCAGGTAGACATTACAGTATAATATAGCAAAGGAATTGGCATGATCGGAAATGGAAAGATAATTTTGGGCATACGCAGCTTCTTCCTCACTCAGAATCGTACCATGAATCAATTGATCAAAATAATAATTGCGCAGGGTGATCTTTTGGGACTCATTTAACCGCATAAGCTCTTCGTGGCTGAAATTAACTTCTTGAAGACGATATTCCATTGCTTCATAGGGTTTATAATTGGCCTTGGATAACAGCACAATAATCAAAAAGCTTCCTACAACACCCAAAAAGACAATGAACAGAGACAGTAACTGCAGTCCGTTTCCCGGTGCTCTTAGAGAGAAAGTAGGAACAATCAGATAATAGTTCAGATTCGGTGTCTGTGCGGAGGTACGGAGCACCGTGACGGGCATGCCCTGAAATAAGGTGCCGGAATATCCCCGTTCGGAATAATCCAGCGAGGAAAGCAGAGAAGCATCCGTTTTTTGCAACAGCGCTTCATTGTTACTGAAAGTAAGCATGGTGTCACCGTTACTATCCTGAATGATAAGACAGCCATTCTTCATCAGATCGACAGAATCCACCATTTGCTGCATATAATCAGCATTCAACTCAAAAATGATGTCAGCATTGATGTTTTTGAAGGTGTAATTCTGCAGAGAGACAGCATAACAATAGTTTTTTCCGTGTGAGGTATATTCGGTCGCAAAACGGTCAAGAGGCAGAAAATGGTTATAATTGTCGGAGGAATCCAGAGTCTCCTTCCAGTCCTCATATTTTGCGAGATCCAGTTTTTGATTGTTTTTATAAAAGGAATAAAGATTCTCAAAATCATTATAGCTGATCACATAGTCTGTATGACGCAGATGGATATAGTAGGTTTGGATCGGCTGGAGAGAGTAGTCGGAATACATATCTAACAGAGCCTGTTTGGTAATATAGGCATTATAATAAAACGCCCGTTCGCCATGATCGGCTTCCGCCAGGCGGGATAGACTGGAATTATTTGCCATGCGCTTGGAAATCAGATAGATATTGGCATAACAGCTGCTGTACTGTTCGGCTACATTTTCCAGAGAAAGCATATTTTCATGCAATAGTTCCTGCTTTACATTATGTGAAAGAATAAAATGAAAAACAATTCCCAAAATGAGCACAATGACCAGGAGCAGACTGTAGGACGTTATCAATTTTATGAAGTATTTATTTTTTTTAGAATTCATAACAAAAACCCTCCTGAAAGATATTATTATAGTATCATATTCGACAAAAAAGGCAATGAAATAAGATACGGTAAAGTGAAATGTGTACCATTGACATAAAAAATGAACCCTAGATAACAAAAAATATGTACACCAAATATTGAAATGTGTGGCTTTTAATTGTGCAGAATGACAGATATAATGAAGGCACATTGATACTTCTGGCGCCGAAGTGACAATCATCAACAAACGAGCAGTAAAGAAACAAAGCAAAAACAAAATAAGAAACAACAGAGAAGATAACAGAATATGGACGGAGGTTATTTATGGTAAAGAAAAAGTTATTATCAGTTGCACTGGTTGCGGTTACTGTATGTTCCATGATATTTACAGGGTGTGGGAGCTCTGCGGAAAATACGGGAAATGATATAGGAAAGACAGATACCGATGCACAGGCAGGAAATACTGCCGGGGATGCTGCGGATGATGTAGAGAAACCGGAAAAGATTACGATTATGGTAGACGGAACATTTAATACAAAACTGGCAGATGGTCAGGAAGAATGGATCAATAAATGGGAAGAAATGACAGGAATTGAACTGGAAGTTATTCAGCCGGATCACAATGCTTATTATGATGTGCTGGGACAGACATTCGCCAGCGGATCGGAGAACTGGCCTGATGTAGTAATCCTTGGATCTTCTTATTATTCCGGATATGCAGGAGAGGGAGCTCTCTGGGATATGACAGATGCCTGGAACAATTCGGAGCTGAAGAAAAATCCCAATACGGATGTGAGTGTCGTAGAAGGTAATATGCTGGACGGACATCTGTACGGACTTGCGCTGTCTGGCGGTGGTGGTTGTATGACTTTCGTCAGAAAACAGTGGCTGGATAACTGTGGACTGGATATTCCCACAACGTATGAAGAGTACCTGGAAATGCTGGATGCCTTTACTAACGGTGATCCGGATGGAGACGGTATCAATGGCAATACCATTGGCGTATCCGCAGCCGGCTTTGTAGGAAATGAAGCTCCTTATACCAATTATCTGCCGGAATTCTATCAGGATGCATATCCTTCCTTCTATCAGGGAGAGGATGGCGTATGGAAAGATGGCTTTACCGAAGATTCCATGAAGGAAGCTATTAAGAGATTGCAGGATGCTTACAACAAGGGATATATCGATAAGGAATCTCTGACGAATGCGACCAGCAACTGCCGTACCAAATTTACAGAAGGTGAATTCGGAGCATTTACTTACTGGGCAGGCGGCTGGGCGGACACGATGTCTGAAGGACTGGAAGCGAATGGACTGGACGGTGAATTAGTATTTATGCCGCCTATCGCAGAGGTTGGAAAATACTGGCAGAGATGTGCACCGGTATATGCAATTACTTCTTCCTGCAAGAATCCGGAAGGCGTATTTAAATATTTCCTGGAAAGCATTTTTGATGATGGAGATATGGAAACTCTGTGGATCTATGGAGTAGAAGGCGTTCATTGGTCCAGACAGGCAGAAACAGTATGTGGCAATACGTATCAGGATGGAGAGTTCCATATGCTGGAGATGCGTTCTCAGCCCGGAATACAGTATACGACCCTTAATATGGGAGATACCAATATCTGCCCTATGACAGAGAAGCTGGTTCCTGTCAAGAAATATAATGAGGAATCGATGGAAATCTTTAATGCCAATAACAAGACAGCACCTCTGCCGGTAACAACAGATATGATGAGTCAGTATAACGGCGATCTGACCAGTCTGAAGAATTCTATCATTGCTGACTGTGTAGTGCAGGGTCTTTCTGTAGAAGAGGGTTACAAGCGTTTTGAACAGGAAGGCGGAGCTGAATGGTCTCAGGCAATCGTAGATTCCTTGAATAAATAATCTGGTAACAGTATAGGAGGTTGCATTATGATAGATAAAATGAGAGAGCTGACAGACAGGCAGATGCAGGATTTTGTAAGAGTGTTGGAAAAAAGAAGGGTTCCGCTGCATAGTATTCTGATAGCGCAGCATGGGAAGCTTATATTTGAAAAATATTATGCACCCTATTGCCGTAATAAGCTGCAGAGAATGTTTTCTGTGACTAAGAGCTTTACTTCTCTGGCAATCGGATTGTTGGAGCAGGAGGGGAAGATTTCCCTGCAGGATCATATCTGCGATTATTTCCCGGAATTTCTTCCCGGAGTGGTACATCCCTGGCTGGCAGAGATGACGATAGAAAATATGTTGAAAATGCAGACCTGCCACAATATGACGACTTATAACAAGACCAGCACAACGGAGAACTGGGTAAGGAGCTTTTTCCAGACAGAACCCACCCACAGACCCGGAACGCTCTTTATGTATGATACCTCATCCTCCCATGTACTCTGTGCACTGGTAGAAAAACTGACTGGTAAGAAGATGCTGGATTATATGAAGGATAAGCTGCTGCGCCAGATTGGCTTCAGCGAGGAGTCTTATATCTTGGAGGATCCCTTTGGAACCTCTATGGGAGGGAGTGGCCTGATGGCTACTCCCGAGGATCTGCTGCGTACCGGCTGTATGATGTTAAAGCAGGAAAAAGGTTCCTATGTAGCGAGAGCGACAGAGCCGAGAACAGCAACACAGCTGGATGGAGCTGATGGCTGGTATGGATATATGATTCCAATTCCGATGGAGGGAACTTTTGGAATGATGGGGATGGGCGGACAGATGATGCTGGCATTTCCGGAAATGGATCTCGTCGTTGTAACGACAGCAGATACGCAGGGGATGGTCGGAGTCGAGCAGCTGATGCAAAATGCTGTGACAGAAGTTCTACTGAAGGATTGTTTTCCGGAAAACGATGTGGAGAAAACAACGTTGCCTGTGCTGCGTACAGTGTTTGAAGGAAAACCTTGTGCAGATTATGGGAAAAAATATCCCCTGCTCCGAAACAAGTATGGATTTACATGGTGTGGCGTGACTTTTTCCGAGGAGGATCAAAAAGGAGTGCTCTCGTATGAAATGGAGGGAAGAGAATGTCAGATTCCTTTTGGAATCGGACATCTGGAAGAGGGAGAGTTCCCCATATACAAGGAGAAATGTGCTTCTTCCGGAGCCTGGATAGATCAACATACGCTGTTTATCCTTTGCTGGCTGATTGGAGAAAGTGTTGCGTCCATTCGCTTCCGTCTCTATTTCTCGGAAGATGGACTGACCGTACATATGAATAAAACAGAAGAGACAAAGTACAACGAATATATGGGATTTTTAAATAGCTGATATAGAGCAGCCGGAACGGAGGGTAAACGTTGAATGTGAAAGAAAAAGCAAAAACTTTGCCTAAGAGGACGCCTGGAAGAGCTGTGTTCAAGCACGCTCGTGCATATCGGGGAGTCTATCTGATGGCAACGCCGGTATTGGTGGCAGCATTGATATTTTATTATCTTCCCATGTTCGGTATCCGTTATGCCTTTTTTACCTATAAAGGAATCAATGATCCGATTTTTGTGGGATTGAAGCACTTTGCGAAAATGTTCAGTATGCCGGGATTTTGGAAAGCGTTCAGCAATACACTAGTACTAAGTATTACAAAGCTGATTTTGAATACCGGTGCTGCGGTGATCATTTCCGTACTGTTAAATGAATTAGTTTTTTTAAAACTGAAAAAAGTATTCCAGACAATAGTATACATTCCGCATTTCATGTCCTGGGTAGTGGCAGCATCCATATTTTCCATGATCCTGTCTCCTACATCTGCAGGATTAGTCAATGATATTTTAATGAAGCTGCATTTGATTTCGGATAATATCTATTTCCTTGGTGATCAAAAGTGGTGGAGATTTTCATATTATTTGATCAATGTCTGGAAGGATACCGGCTGGGGAACGATCATTTTCATGGCGACGCTGGCGGGGATCAGTCCGGAATTGTATGAAGCAGCGTCGATGGATGGGGCAAACCGTTTCCAGAAGATGATCTATATTACCCTGCCTGCGTTGAACAATACAATCGTGACGGTACTTGTATTGAATCTGGCGAAGGTTATGAATTTGTTTGAGTCAGTTTTTGTATTACAGAATGATGCAGTGATCAAAGTGTCAGATGTATTGCAGACTTATATTTATACGCAGACATTTAACTCCGGTGCAATACCGGACTATGGATATACCACAGCGGTCGGTATGTTTTCCTCTATTATAAGCTGTATTCTGGTGCTGGTATGTAACAGGGTAAGCCATAAGACGAGAGGAAGAGGTATTGTATGATGAAAAAGAAAGTGAAGATTTTTGATATCGTATTGATCGTGATATTCACGGTATTTTCACTGGCGATGATCATTCCGGTATATAAAGTACTGGTGGACTCTTTTGATCTGAAGACGGCTTATGGCATGAAGCTGTTTCCAGAGCGTTTCGGATTAGCAGGATATAAGTCGATTTTTACCAATCCGACAATGCTCAGACCGTTTCTGATCTCCTGTTATACTACGGTTATGGGTACGGTCATGGGACTGTTAATCTCTGTGTTGGGAGCGTATGTATTGATCCAGTGGAAGATGCCGGGACGGGCATTTGTTGCCAATGTACTGCTGTTTACCATGATATTTAATGGTGGTATGATCCCGACTTATCTGGTTATGAAGGAGTTCCATCTGACAAATAATCTGTGGGGTGTGATCCTGCTGCCTGCCATAAATGTCTACAATCTGGTGTTGATGAAGAATTTCTTTGAAGGAATTCCTGTGAGCCTGATGGAATCGGCAGAGATTGATGGCTGTTCACATTTCAGAATCTTGTACAAGATTGTATTACCGCTGTCGAAAGCAGCACTTGCATCTATCGGACTTATGTATGCGGTAGGATATTGGAACGATTACACCAATTATAAGCTGTATATCACGAATTCAAATTTGTATAATTTCCAGATGAAGCTACGTGATTTGATCATGGGAAGTGATCTGCCGTCTGCGGTAGAAGGAGCTACGGAAAATACAGTAAAAAATGCAGCAGTCATCGTGGCAATTCTGCCGTTTATGATCATTTATCCATTCTGCCAGAAATATTTTGTACAGGGAGTAAATATCGGGGCTGTAAAAGAATAATAAGTAATAATTATAGAAAGCAAAAATGACACCAGCATACAACTGCCTGATGTCATTTTTTGTGAAATAAAATCTCAAGAAAATCTTAAGAATTTTCGGTGGACAAACATAAGGCTTTCGAGATACAATGTATCTTAGAGTGTCGGTCGGATGACCGGTTAGAACAAACAGATGAAAGGAAGCATTCATGAAAAAGAAAGTACTTGCAGCAATTTTGATTGCAGTAGGTGTTCTGACAGGATGTGGAAACACAGAACCTATTTCTTCCCCTATCCAGACTGTGGAAGCAGAGCCTATTGCTACTGATATCCAGGAGGTTGAACAGCCCGGTGCGACAGAGGAAGACAATGAGAATCATGACCATATGTACCGCAGTGAGCTTACCAATGAATGGATCGATGAGAGCCTGAAGGATCAGCGTCCCATCGCCGTAATGATAGATAACGAGAAGACCGCACTTCCTCATTTCGGTGTGGCAGATGCAGATGTAGTATATGAGATCATGAACAGTACCCTGAATGACAGAATTACACGTTTCATGGTAGTGGTAAAGGATTGGGATAAGATCGAGCAGCTGGGCAGTATTCGTAGTGCCCGCCCTACCAACTTCATGCTGGCAGCAGAGTGGAACGCAGTTCTGTGTCATGATGGTGGCCCTTTCTTCATCAATGACTGGGTAGCAAAGGATTATTCCGCAAACTTCAGCGGTGGCTTTGCCCGTTACAGCAACGGCAAGGCAGCAGAGTTCACCGAGTATATCACTTACGATAAGTACACCAATACCCAGAAGGGCAAGACCTATGATGGTCTGAAGCAGCGTTTTGAGAGCTCCAGATATACCACGACTTACAATGACTATTATCAGGGACCTCACTTCAAGTTCGCAGATGCAGAGGTTACCTTTGCTGACAGAAACGATGCGATCAGTGCAACCACTATTGAGCTTCCCTTTAAGCATAATGGTTCTACTCTGAAGTACAACGAAGAGACCGGAACCTATGATTATTATGAGTATGGTTCTGCGCACAAGGATGCAGCCAGCGGCGAGCAGCTGACTTTTGAGAACGTTATCCTGCAGAATACCACTTTTGCAGATCTGGGCGAAGGTTATCTGATCTACAATGCGATTGATTCCGGACGCTCCGGTTACTATATCACCGAGGGTAAGGCAATCGAAGTGAACTGGACCAAGTCTTCCGAGAATGCGATCACACATTACTATGATGCGAAGACAGGCGAGGAGATTGAAGTAAATACCGGTAAGACCTACATCTCTCTGATTCCTTCCGATGGTTGGAACAATGTTGTGATCAAATAAATACAGTCATTATGATAAAAGTAATAAGATCCCTTCCGTGGTGTTATCACCGCGGGAGGGATTTTTTGTGCGATAATGTAACTTGATAAGCGCGTCAACGTTTGATTTGATGTATATGTATGACAAAAAATAAGCGTTTTATATGCAATAACCCTAAAAATCTCATGGATATCACTGAAAACTTGACTTATAATAAAGCGTAGTAAAAAGGTTTAGGAGTAACAGAAATGAAGACTGCAAAAAAGTATAATCCGGATCTGATCCTGCATGGAAATCTGATCCGTGCAATATTATCTCTGGCGATCCCGGTGGTGATCAACAGCTTTTTACAGACCATGTATAACCTGACAGATACTTACTGGATGGGGAAGATTGGCACGGAGCAGCTGGCAGCGATCAATCTGGTAACACCGATGCAGAATATCATTACGAATTTCGGCAGTGGGATCACGGTGGCAGGTGCTGTTCTCATCGCCCAGTTTATTGGTGCGGGTGAAAAGGAGGATGCCAGATCCATGGCAAATCAGATTTTCATCTGTGCCATGGGATTTGCGGTAGTCTGTGCAGCGTTATGTTTTCTGGGGACACCGGCGATCGTGAACTGGCTGGGTGCTGACGGAGGCACGGCATATTATGCGAGAGTCTATCTGCGGGTAGTTATCTGGGATATGCCATTTTTGTATATGGTGAACATATTCTCCGCGGTACATCAGGCGCAGGGAGATACGGTGAGACCTATGTTATTGAACCTGGGAGGCATTACGCTGAATCTGTTCCTGGATCCGTTTTTTATGATCATTCTGGATATGGGCACGGCCGGAGCGGCACTAGCAACACTTTTGGCAAAAGCGGTGCCTGCTACGGTGGCATTTATACTTTTGTGCAGACCGGAAAATGACATCTGCCTGAATCGCAGGTATATGCAGCTGCAGAGAGAAAAACTGGGCATGATCCTGAAGGTCGGACTGCCTACTGCTATTGGCGGAAGCACCATGCAGCTCGGCTTTCTGCTTATGAGTAAAAACGTATTTGTCTATGGAACGGAGGCGATGGCAGCTTACGGCATCGGCAACAAGGTCAACGGCCTGATTACCCTGCCTTCCAACGCGATTGGTTCGGCAACAGCCACGATCGTTGGACAGAATATGGGAGCAAAACAGCCGGAGCGTGCAGAGCAGGGATATCGCTTTTCTATGTGGATATCGGTTGTATTTTTGTTCATAGGTGGTATGATCTTATCAAGAGATATGATCTCCACGGCGATCGTCAGTATTTTCTCCAAAGATGCAGAGGTCGTGGGAATGGCAGCAGACTTTTTAAGCGTGATGGCATTGTGGTGCTTTACCAACGGAGTATATAATACGACCTCCGGGCTGTTCCAGGGAACCGGACACACAGAGGTAACGATGGCAATCGATGTGACGAGGCTGTGGGTGTTCCGGTTTGTGACGCTGTGGTTCTGCGAGAGCATTCTGCATATGGGCGTGCGCAGTGTCTGGTATTCCGTGGTGATCAGTAACGGTATCTCTTCCCTGATCCTGTATGTTCTGTACCGCTGTGGTATCTGGAAGAAGACGCGGATCAAAGTGGGTAAAGAAGCTGCTTAAGGAGCACCATGGAGAGTAAGAAAAAAGTTAAGAAGAGTCTTGTAGTATATATAAGCATCGTTGTAGTACTTTTGCTGCTTCAGGTCATTGCCTGGAACAGCAGAAGCTTCAGCGATGCTTATATTGCTTATATTTTCCCCATCTGGGTCAATACCTATGGCAGGATCACGGGAAGCTTCCCATTTTCCGTGGGAGAATGGATGATTGTGGCGGGGATCGCTGTTGTAATATCAGCGGCTCTGCTGGGGATCAGTATGATCTTTCCGGGATGCAGGCATTCGGCAAAGTATTGTCGCGGTGTTAAGAGGTATTTTCGTTTTTTTGCTTGGGTGCTGCTATTCGTGTTTGCGATCATGACTTTAAATTGTACGATGATCTATCATGGTTCTACCTTTTCGGAGAAGTATTTCGGAGAGGAAGAGGAGCAGGATGTGACACTGCAGGAGCGGACAGAGGAGTTGCTCAGGATTTATAACGATATCGTGTCCCATTGCAATGCACTGAGTATGGAGATGGAGCGGGATGACAGCGGTGCTGTGGTATATTCCGGAGGTGTGGACAGCAAGGGGAATGCGGTGGATATGGCAGGGAAAGCCATCGATGCGATGCAGAACCTTGGGAAAAGCTATGCCCAGCTGGATGGTTATTATCCGAGACCGAAGGCTATGTTTTTCTCGGATTTCATGTGTCAGATGTATATGTGCGGGTACTATTTTCCGTTTTCCATGGAAGCAAATTATAATGATGTCATGGGGATCATGAAGAAGCCGGCGACTATGTGCCATGAACTGGCGCATATCCGGGGATATATCTACGAGGATGAGGCAAATTTTATTGCATTTCTCGCCTGTGTGGAGTCGGATGATGCTGCATTTCAGTACTCGGGATATTTAAGCGTCCTGAATTATGTGGCGAATGATCTGTACAAGACGAGACTGGCGGATCCTGAGAGCTATGCGTCAGCCAGGGAGGCAGTGCGTCCACTGCAGGTATTGCAACAGGTGCGGGAGGACAATATCTTCGTCACAGAGGCGGAATGGGAGAGGATCAACGGAAAAGCGGTAGTGGACACGGAGACCGTGGACAGTGTCTCAGATACTCTGACGGATGCTTCTCTGAAGCTGAACGGTGTGTCGGACGGCATGGTCAGCTACAACCGGGTAGTGGAGCTGTTGTTACAATGGTACGGCCAACGAGGGGAGTACTAACCGAAACATTTGTAGGAGATAGAGGAATAATTGCAAAAATTTAAATTTTTTTCTATTAACCACTTGACATTTGATCGGAATTTATGTAAACTACGATTGTTGTGACGCAGAGCAGTCATGAAATACAGATTGCAAGAAGGATTAAGTCGCGGGCCCAGATAGCTCAGTTGGTAGAGCAGAGGACTGAAAATCCTCGTGTCACTGGTT
>ENA-OPCY01000852-OPCY01000852.1-human-gut-metagenome-genome-assembly--contig:-NODE-852-length-20379-cov-1.532671_pt1 | contig 20379 bp, 16 predicted proteins | sample MGYA00241568_ERZ501487 | MGnify/ENA primary metagenome ERZ501487 (study PRJEB25962, sample SAMEA2042574) | human gut metagenome | biome: human gut; feature: human-associated habitat; material: faeces... | reverse complement strand
AAGTAATAGAAGAACAGAAATAAAAAACACAATAATTAGTATTAACCTTATAAAATAAAAGGAAACATGAAAACAGGCAGTCAATAACAGAAAAATGCCGGCAAGCGCTGGGGGGCATTTACCGGCATTCCAATCAACACAATTTTTTTAATTCATTGTATTAACTTCAAATCAGTTACAAAGGTATGAAAAAAAAGCGAATGAGGTGGCTCTTTGTACTTAATTTTGGGCTACGAAGATTTTTAAAGCTTATCAAGTTAAGCGTGTTTTTATTATTGGTTAGTATGCATCTGGCAGTCGCGGATGTAGGGGCTCAGGCTAAAATTACTATCGGGGCAGGAACTGTAACTTATTGGGAATTGTTTAATCAGATCAAGAAACAGACCGGTTTAACGGTGGTATATAGTAATAATGAACTGGATAAGCACAGGACTGTCGAGGCTGGATTTATAGAGTCGGATTTGAGAACCGTATTGGATAAAATTTTAACAGGGACTCGATTGACTTACGAGATTATGGATGAATTCATTGTGTTGAAAGTAGTTCCGGAAGAAAAAAAGAATGTCTTGAATATTGTCGGTCAGGTGACTGATAAGAATAAAGTGCCTCTTCCGGGGGTAACGGTAATTGTAAAGGGATCGAACTTAGGTACGGCAACGGACCAGGAGGGACGATACCGGTTAAATATACCGGAGATTAAAAATCTGTCTTTACTGTTTTCTTTCATCGGGATGAAAACCCGCGAAGTGGTGTATACGGGCAAAGATACGATAAACGTGGTCATGGAGGAGGAAGTGGCAGCCATGGATGAAGTGGTTGTGACAGGTATTTATGAAAGAAAAAGGAGCGATTTCACTGGATCTGCTTCTACGTTTACGGCTGAAAAATTGAAAGAAGTGGGAAACCAAAACATTCTGCAAAGTTTGAAAAGTCTTGATCCTGCATTTGCGATTGTCGAGAGTAATGAATGGGGCTCAGACCCCAACCGGTTGCCTGACATCGAAATCCGGGGCAAAACAAGCATCATCGGGATGAAAGAGGAATTGGAAGCCGATCCCAACCAACCGCTGTTCATTTTAGATGGTTTCGAAACTACCCTTCAGACGATTATAGATTTAGACATGGACCGGGTAGCTTCTATTACCATTCTGAAAGATGCCGCTTCAACGGCGATTTACGGTTCCAAAGCTGCGAACGGCGTAGTTGTGGTTGAAACGAAAACGCCGGCTCAGGGAAAATTGCGGGTAACCTATTCGGGTAATTTCAATTTTCAATTGCCGGATCTTTCCAGTTATAACCTGATGAATGCCCAAGAAAAAGTGGCGTTTGAGGAATACGCTGGCCGTTACAAAGTCAGTGCCTGGGGAGGGACTTTCGCAGGAGGAGAGCAACTCCAGCAACTGCATAACGACCACCTGCGTTCAGTTGCGCGTGGGGTGGATACTTACTGGTTATCGGAACCGTTGCAGATGGGTTTCAACCACCGTCACAACCTATATGCAGAGGGTGGGGATGAACACATGCGTTACGGTTTTGGTTTAAGTTATAATGGCGTGACCGGTGTGATGAAGGATTCGAAGAAAAATCTGTTCAGTGGTAATCTGGACTTGTTGTATCGTAAAGGAAAACTGCAATTCAGCAATAAACTGACGGTGAATCTTTCCAATTCAGGAGATCCCGTGGTAAATTTCTCTACTTATGCTGCCGCCAATCCCTATTATGAAAAACGGGTGGATGGCCAGGTGGAAAAATGGCTGGAGTATGTGGAAGATTACATAGAAGCTCCTAATCCCCTGTGGAATGCCAGCCTGAACAGCCGTTCGCTTAAGCGGTCGTTAGGTATTACGGATAATTTTGCGGTTGAATATAATCCGTTTCAATCTTTGAAATTGAGGGGGCGGATAGGGATAACCAGAACCACCTCGGAGACGGATGACTTCATTTCGCCGGAGGATACGCGGTTTGAAGATACCGAGGAACTGAAGAAAGGATCTTTGACCTATTCCAATACCAAAAGTTTTAACTATGATGGAGAATTTTCCGCTATTTACGGAACGATATTCGCCGAAAGACACCGGTTGAATGTGGTGGGTGGTGCCAGTTTCTCTAATTCACAGTCAGAAAGAAACGGATATTCGGTTATTGGTTTTCCCAAAGGTGCGTACGATACGCCTGCATTCGCCAACAGTTATCCGGAGAACGGCAAGGCCTCTTACGGCGACTCCCAGTCGCGGTCGATGAGCGTGTATTTCAACGGAGGTTATGCCTACAATAGCAAATACTTGATGGATGTGACCTGGCGTATGAACGGTTCTTCCGTGTTCGGGAGCAACCATCGTTATATGAACACCTGGTCATTCGGTTTGGCGTGGAACCTGCACAACGAATCTTTCATTGCCGATCATACCGATCTGTTTCAGATGCTCAAAATCCGGGCCTCTATCGGTAATCCGGGAAACCAAAGTTTTGCATCCTATCAAAGCATCACGACGTACAATTTCAACAACCGCCAGCGGAACTATTTCGAGCAGGCCATCAACCTGTACGCTTTGGGTAACCCTGATCTGAAATGGCAGGTGACTCTGGACAGGAATATCGGAGTGGATGTGACGCTACTTCAGAATAGGGTGTCCTTCACATTGGATTATTACGACAAAAATACCGATCCGGTACTGGCATCCATCAGCGTGCCTGCTTCTGTCGGTGTAACTACTGTATTGACCAATATCGGCGAACAGCGTTCGAATGGCTTTAACGGTTCGGTGACGGTGTCTCCCATCTATCGTCCGAGCGAAAGAATCATTTGGTCGTTGCGGTATAACTTCCGTACACAGAAGTCTAAATATGACAACATCGGCAATTCTTTGGACAAATTCAACGAGGAGGGGCAAAACACTAATCTGAAGCGTTATTATGATGGAGCCAGTCCCGATGATTTGTGGGCCGTACGTTCTGCCGGTATCGATCCCGCTACGGGACAGGAGATTTTCATCAAGAAAGACGGTTCGTATACATACGATTTCAGTTTTTCGGATGAGGTGAAAGTGGGAACAGATCGTCCGAAAATAGAGGGCGTTTTCGGTAGTTCGTTTACTTATAAGGGATTCAGCGTAAATTTCGATTTCAGATACCGGTGCGGCGGACAGATGTTTAACAGTTCGTTGTTCAACAAAGTGGAAAATATCACTTCTGCCGGATTGAACAACAATCAGGATAAACGGGCTTTTTATGACCGTTGGAAGAATCCGGGAGACCGTGCTAAATACAAAGCCATCAACCTGACCGGTTCGACACAGATGTCGTCTCGTTTTGTGGAGGACGACAATACCTTGACCCTGGAATCTTTCCGGGTGGGCTATGAGTTCGATTCGGCTGCGATAGCAAAGTTCGGATTAAAGGCTTTGCGAGTGAATGCTTACATGAACGATGTATTCAAAATCTCCTCCATTAAGACGGAACGGGGTACGGAATATCCGTTCGCGAGGTCTTTCTCATTATCCGTTTCCGCATCATTTTAACCATTAATCGAATTATCATGAAACATATATTCAAACAAACAAGTAGTATTGTCGTCGGACTGCTGATGTGTACGGCCTGCAACAACTGGTTAGACATCCAACCGTCGGACCGTATTGCAGAAGACCGGGTATTTTCTCAGGTCAGTGGATTCTGGGGGGCATTGAACGGGGTATATACCGAATTGCTCAGTTCCAATCTTTATGGTGGTTTCCTGACTGTACAAGGCGTGGAGGTCATGGCACAACGTTATAATGTATCGCAAAATCAGGAAACGTTTTACAATCTGTCGCAGTACGCCTTTACACAAGAGCAGGTAAAACTCCGGTTGGAGAGCTATTGGAACGAAGCATATAAGCAGATCCTTGAATGTAATAATATTTTGGAAAATGCCGAAGTGCGTCATGGTGAAGTATTGAATGACAAACAATATAATTTAATCAGAGCGGAAGCTTTGGCATTGAGAGGATTTCTGCATTTCGATTTGTTGAGGATGTTCGGGCCGCTACCCACCCAGCTTGATTCAAAAGCTATCCCTTACAAAGAAACGATTTCCGTGTCCGCTCCCGGTATGCTGACAGGCAACGAGGTGATCGAAAAAGTACTGACGGATTTGGCAGAAGCGGAAAGTATCTTGAAAAATTGGGATCCGGCAGTGAGTGAAGGGATGCTGATGGCTGTCAATGATGATGACCATGATAATGATGGGAACACTTACCGTTTTCGCGGATTAAGGCTCAATTATTATGCAGTGGTGGCTTTGAAAGCCAGGGTTTATCTTTGGGCCGGCAACAAGACAGAGGCATTGAAATATGCTAAAATGATTATAGAAAATCCGGAAGCGGAAACTTTATATCCGGCGGTAACACGGGCTGCAGCTACCGACTACTCCAATCCGGACCGTTCGTTTTCATCGGAAGTGTTGTTCTCTCTGTTGAATGAAAACAAGGAAGATTTGTACAACACCTATTTCAACTCCTCTAATGCGAGTTCTTCCAATAAACTGATACCGGCGGCTCAGCGAGTACAGAACCTGTTCGGCGATGATGCGTTGAGTGACTATCGGTATAATTGGTGGGAAGCTTCCAATGGCATAGGAGAAACGAATCTGCTGATGAATGTGCGGTTGCGTAAAATTGCAGACACCGACCTGGTATACGGTAAGCTGATGCCGTTGATTCGCGTGAGCGAGATGTATCTGATTGCTGCTGAATGTGCCACGGAAGAGCAGACACAATACGATTACCTGAACGCACACCGTCTGAGAAGGGGTAATCAGGTGCAGGTGACGACAGGATTAGAGGGCGAATTGGCCAAAGAATACTCCAAAGAGTTTCTGTGTGAAGGACAGTTATGGTTCTACTATAAGCGTACAAACACTGCAAAAATTCAATCGGGTTCCTCCAATACCAACATCACAATGAGTAATGCTAAGTATGTTCCGAATTTGCCGGATAGTGAAATCAAATATAGAAATTAGAGTATCATGAAAAAACTATTATTTATTATCATTGGTTATTCCTTGCTGCTCGCTGGCTGTGGGGAAAACGAAGCGATCTACTATGAAGGAGAGTCGGATAGCACTTCGGGAATTTATTTTGCTTATTATACAAGTACTACCCGTGAGGGGGCTTCGGTTATTTACAATTATAGCGATACCACTCGCGATAACTCCTTGGCCTCCGTGGTGGGAGAATATGCACAGGTGAGAATTCCTGTTCGATTGTTCGGGAACGTTTCGGAAGAGGATCGTCCTTTTGTCGTTAAAACGATAGGGGGAACCGTTGAAGAAGGGAAAGATTTCACCCTACCCGAAGAATTTATTATGCCTAAAGGCGAAGCATTGGCTTATGTAACGGTTAACGTCAAAAAAACAGAAGAACTGCAAGACGGAATTGTGCGTTACATCACCTTAGGACTGGAAGAAAACCAGTACTTTAAGGCATACATCAAGAAACGCATAGTAGGTAATGACACCATCGACGTGCAACGGATTACCATTCGCTATTCTTTGGTATTTGCAAAACCGTTTAGTTGGGATTTTTATAAAACAAATTGGGGTGAGTATTCCCATACTAAATTAAATTTTATACTATCCGTTATGGGATGGACGTATTCCCAGTTCTCACAGAAAAATTTCTATTACGTGTCTCCGTCGGTATGTGTGCTCACACGTATGGAATTGCAAAAAAGGGCTGATGAAGGTAATCCGGTACGGGAACTCGACGGTTCATTGATGCAATTGGGCTCAGATTATTTAGTTGATTATAGTGCATACGAATAAAAAAAGAAAGAATAATGAAACACAATGTTATATTACTGTTATGTCTCGTCCTCGGTCTGTTCTCTTGTTACGATGATAAGGGAAATTACGATTACAGGGAGATTGACGAACTGACCATTACCGGCATTCCGGAAGAGCTGATGTCTGCATTGTATAAATCGGAAAATCTGGTATTGTCACCGGCCGTGACCTCGAAATTTGATGGGGTGATTAACGCCGATGATCCCAATTATGAATTTTCTTATTATTACGATAGACCGGTAGGAGGTGATTTCCTGGAACCAAGGCTGTTGGATTCCAGTAGGGTGAAAGATCTGAATATTCTGGCAGAAATAGATCCCGGTAATTATACTGTCTGGTTCAAGGTGAAGGATTTGCGGACCAATATTGTCACTTCTGCTGAATTCAAACTGAGCGTGGTGACCTCCACGACCAAAGGGTGGGTCGTATTATGTGAGGAAGGCAGCGAACGTAAAGTCAGAATAGATATGATCGGTGAGGTTGGTGACCGGATTGCTGTTTCGAGAAATCTGCTGGACTTTTTACCGGAATCACATGGCGCTTGTCAGATCCTTTTGGAGAGTAATATGCTGTACACAGCTAATTCTCCTTATTTAAATTTATATACGGAAGATAATAGTTTTTGTATATGGTCTTATAACGGCAATTTCAACCGTAATTTTAATGACCCGAGAAGTACGGTATTTGCACGCTCCATAGATGACTTTATTGTGAGAGAGGAAAATAATTACAGCTATATAGTCATTACCGCAGATGGAGATGTTTATCAAAAAATGAGCAGTAGTTCGGCTTTATATGATGTGAAAATTAACGTAGACGAGCCGTTCGGGGAACCTAACTACAAAATGGCTCCCTTTATCGGTGTCGGATGGTCAAACGGTTACAACGGAATCCTGTACGATAAGACGAACCGGAGGTTTAAATACTTTTTGCAATATGCTGCGATTCCTAACGGAACAAAGTATTTATTCGATCCCAAAGAGCCCGAGACCGGTTCCAAACTTTTCGACTGGAACACGGGAAAGGACATGGTTTACATGGCAGGTACGAGACAGGGAGGCGGCAATCTGGTGTTCGCTTTGCTGAAAGATGCTGCGGGACAATATAGTATATATGGCATCACAGCAGGACAATATCAGGATTCGCCTGTGCAGAGCACCTACATGGATATAGATGCTGCCAAAGCGCCGGGATTGGCGAACGCAACCTGTTTCGCATTCCACCCCACTCTGCCGTTCCTGATATATAATAGCGGCAATGAAGTGTATTTATACGATATGTCCACTCGTTCGGCCCGGCGGGAACAGCGTATCTATGCTTAAATTCAATAAGCTGCCGCGATTAGGCTTAGGACATAGTATTCATTATCCCGATGTTGCCATTGATTGTCAGTATCGTTTGGCGGTAGGCTCCGTTAATTCCGATGCGGAAGCCGGTAGCGAAGGAATTTTACGCTTCTATGATGTCCCTGAATTTGCCGGAGATTTAACGCAGTTCGGCGAGACGTATACCGGATTCGGTATCGTCAAAGATATCGCTTACAAAGCAAGATAAAAATGCCCGATAGGGAAAATGTCTGAATTTATCCGACCGGATGGAAAAATAGGAAACGGGATTCAATAAAATGGATCTCGTTTTTTTCTTTCTTCTTGTTTGGGTTGGGATGACATTTTCTCGTTGAATATATCGTGTTGGTTTATTCGGTTGTAGGGAGCTTGGATCTGATTCATCGCCAGTATGCTTTTGGACTAATTTATACGCTTGTTTTAATAATTAATGAAACGTTATCATATTGATATTAAAATTATTTGTACTTTAGGGCTTTGAAATTTTTATCATATTTTATTGAAATGGCATTATTCGGATTATTCGGAAAGACTAAAAAAGAGAACCTGAATAAGGGGTTAGAAAAGACCAAAGAAAGTGTTTTTAAAAAGCTGGCCAGAGTGGTGGTCGGCAAATCTAAAGTAGATGACGAGGTGTTGGATAATCTGGAAGAGGTTTTGATCACCTCGGATGTAGGTGTCGAGACTACGGTCAGGATTATCGAACGTATCGAGGAGCGTGTACAACGCGACAAATATATGGGTGTCGATGAATTGAACCGGGTGTTGAAAGAGGAGATCGTCGCTTTGTTGAAAGAGAATACTGTTAACGATGCCGCTTCGTTCGAATTACCTGAAAACGGTGTGCCCTATGTGATCATGGTGGTGGGAGTGAATGGAGTGGGGAAAACGACTACGATCGGAAAGTTGGCCTATAAATTTAAAGAAGCCGGTAAAAAAGTGGTATTGGGAGCTGCCGATACTTTTCGTGCTGCTGCTGTCGATCAATTGGTGATCTGGGCAGACCGGGTCGGAGTGCCGATTGTAAAACAGGCAATGGGTGCCGATCCCGCTTCTGTTGCTTACGATACGTTAAGTAAAGCCAAGGCCGACGGAGCTGATGTCGTGATTATCGACACCGCCGGACGGTTGCATAATAAAATAAACTTGATGAATGAGCTGACAAAGATCAAAAACGTAATGAAAAAGGTCTTGCCGGAGGCTCCGAATGAAGTGTTGTTGGTATTGGATGGCTCCACCGGACAAAATGCTTACGAACAGGCCAAGCAGTTTACACTGGCGACGGAAGTGAACGCTTTGGCTATTACAAAACTCGATGGAACCGCCAAAGGAGGTGTGGTTATCGGTATATCCGACCAGTTCAAGATCCCTGTGAAATATATCGGTATCGGTGAGAAAATCGAAGATTTGCAGGTATTCAACCGGGAGGAATTTGTCGATTCGTTGTTTAGTTAAATGAAGAAGATATTGTTTGTATGTCTGGGGAATATTTGCCGTTCTCCGGGTGCGGAAGCAATCATGAAGGCATGGATAAAGAAAGAGGGCAAAGAAAAAGAGTTCTTGATCGATTCGGCCGGACTTTATAGCGGACATGCCGGAGCTCTTCCTGATGAGCGGATGCGCCGGCACGCAAGCCGCCGGGGATATGTCCTGGATAGTCGTGCCCGTACTTTTTATCCGACTGCCGATTTTGCAGAGTTCGATATGATCATCGGTATGGATGACCAGAATATCGAGGCTTTAAAACGTGCAGCAATAAATGAGGAAGAAAGAGCGAAAATCTTTAAAATGACTGATTTTTGCCGGAAATCCACTTCATATTCCGAAATTCCCGACCCTTATTATGAAGGTCCCCAAGGATTCGAGCTGGTGCTCGATTTATTGGAAGATGCGGTTGCCGGACTTTATTGGTATTGTTTGGCCCATTATTGATCCGGATATCTGAAAACTTTACAGTCTGAAAATCTTTCAGACTGTTTTTTTATTTATATAATAATGCGATTTTTTTTGTATATTTTAAACTTTGATCAGACTTCGGCATAATTTTTGTTATTTTTTTTTGTATGTATATATAGGAGATAATTCTATCCCAACATCTAAAACTATTATACTTTGGAATACGTTTAAAATTAAATAATGTTTTTGATATTGAAGAATATCTGGTATAAAATATAGACTAATATTGAATTTATGAGAAAACTATTTGTTTGTATGTTAGGGATTATCCTATTGGCTGCTTGCCATTCGGAAAGTGATTTTTCCGGAGAGGGGACGGCAGAAGTGAGTCTCTGTCTTTTGGCTGATCCTTCTTTTGTAAAGACGAAGGCAATTGATGTTTTAGCCTATCAGAATGTAGATAATTATACGGTGGAGCTTTCTAAAGACGGTACTATTTTTGAGACGGTGAAATATGGAGATATGGAGTTGGCTAAAAAATTGGAACCGGGAAATTATTCTATCCGGGCGTATTACGGTGAGAATGTGGCTGCCGGATATGATAAACTTTATGTAGAGGGATCACAAACCTTTAATTTAGTGAAAGGGGATAACCGGGAGGTGAAGTTTACTTGTGTACCTGCCAATGTGAAAGTAAATATTAAATTCGAGGATAATTTCTTCGAGTTTTATTCAGATTGTAAGGTAAATTTGAGTACGAGGCATTTGTCGGTTCCTTTTGTAATGGCAAAAGAAGATGTGGATAAAGATGCTTTTTTCAAAGCGGATGCTGCCGGTGAAACTTTGACCTTGACTTTCGATTTGAAGGATAAACAAGGGGTGACTGTAAGTCCTGAAAATTTTGGGGAACAAGTGGTATCGATTAAACCGCGCGATTTTCTGACAATTACGATTAAACCGAAAATGATTGACGTCGAGGGGGGTAAAATTGATGGTATTACCGTTACGATCGATGATTCCGTTACTATTCAGGAATACCCTATTGAAATACCGGATGAATTTTTACCTGGAGAAGACACAGAAGTAGGAAATTAATGAAGAAAAAATGATGAAAACGAATAATTATATAATATTGGGCCTGCTGGCTTTGGGCTTTATGGCTTGTGAGATGCGGGACGAACTTAAAAAATTACCCTCGAAAGAAGATCAGCAGGAAGAAGGTTGGTTTACTCTGGATGTGGTTTCTAACGGTCAGAATCAAACGACAAAGGCTGCTTTTGATTCAAAAGATGTGGATGCGACTTTGTATCCGGTCGAAATTATTAATATGATATCAGGAACAACAGAACATCACTATGATAGTTATGCCGATCTGTTGACTCAAGGACAGGTAAAATTGGTTACTGGGAAATATAAAGTAGTTGCCTATAACTATGATGGTAGTAATGTGAATGCTTCTGAAAGGCCTTGGTTTAGAGGTGAAACAGAATTCGAAATCCTGGCGGGAAAAACCACGAAAGTAAATACGATCTGTAAATTGCAAAATATTGCAGTTACAGTAGGGTTTACAGATAATTTTAAAAAACAATTTCAGGATGATTATGCAATTACAGTGACTAATGGAGAGGCAGGAGTCAAAGTGTTTGAAAAAGAACAGTTAGGGAAAACTTTCTTTTTTAAAGTACCGGAGAAGAAGAATAGTGTACAGCTGACAGTGAAAGCTACGACAACGGCAAACACTCAGATTGCTCAAAATTATACTGTAACTAAACCTGCTGATGCAGAAGGAAATAGTAATCTGGTATCAGGAGATGAATTTACGGTAAATATTGATGCCGGCAATGAACCTTCGGTAGATCCTACAACTCAGATCGAATTGAATATCTCGGTCGATCTGACGATGAATGAAACGGGATTGACGATCGAGATTCCAACAGAAAATATCGTATTTAACGGTGATGGTGGTTCTACGCCTGATCCGGATGTACCTGATCCGGATGATCCCGGGAAAGACCAAATTACAGTGACCGGTTTAGGTGAAACTTATAATTTACCCTTATCGGAGGGACAAAAGGTATTGGTCAATATTTCTGCACCTAAGGGAATTACTAAATTATTGGTAAAAATCGATTCCGATAATGAGGAGTTTATGGCAACATTGGGAGGCTTCGGATTAGCTGAGGAATTCGATATTGCCAATCCAGGAGAATTATTTGATGTTTTGAGTAATTCTTTAGAGAGTGGGAATGGAATCGGTTTGATAGATCCTGACGATCCGATAAAAGGAAAGACTTCTTATCTGTTCGATGTGACGGATTTTATGGTATTGTTGAATTTATATGCTCCGAGTACGAATACTTTTACGTTAACCGTAGAAGATGGAGTCAGTGAACCGGTGAGCGGTACTTTAACGGTTGTTGCATCAAATTTGGAGTAGAAAATGAAAAGATATTATTCAATTTTTTTATTGTCATTTTTCCTTGGGGCCTGTCAGGATAGTTTAAAGGAAGGATTCGGATATTTGCAGTTTTCGTCGGTGGAGTTGAATAAGACTGTGATTCCGACAAGTAAAGCAACCGGTGAAACGACTGAAAAAATAGCACTTGATCTGATACGGGACGGGGAGGTGATAAGGCATGTGGATGACTGGACTTCTTTAAAGGGAGAAAGCCTGCTTTTACCGACAGGGACTTATGTTGTGAAAGCTTATTCTGCCGATAAAGATGTGCATGCTGTCGGTTTTGAAGGAAAGGCTTATTATGCCGGTCAGACAGACGTAAAAGTGGAAAAGGATGTAGTCAAACCGGTTGAGGTAAGTTGCAAATTAGCTCAATGTATGGTGTCTGTAAAATATTCCGATAATTTTAAGGAAAATTTTAAGGCATATTCCTGTGAAGTCAAAAACCAATACGGTAGTGTAGAATTTGTTCAGGATGAAAGCCGGTCTGCTTATTTTCCGGCTGCGGATCTTATTGCGACATTGAGTTTGACCAATACCGACAACAAATCGTTTACGCTCGGCAAGTCTATCACAGATGTACAGGCACAATATCATTACAGCATTAAATATGATGTTACGAATGAAGGTACAGGTGATTTTAATATTACGGTCGATCAGACGACTCACAATTATATCGTTTCGATTGTCGTGCCTTTGACATCCGATGCTGATCCGGCTTTGCATACCGGAGAGGCGAATGCGTGGGGGCAGTTTGCTTATATTTATGGGACTTCCGATTTAAGCAGTGAGACCGACCCAATCGAATTCCAATATAAAAAAGCTGATGGGACTGAGTGGGTTACTGTTGCTGCTACGTTAGGGGACAATGGGGTGTATTCGGCAAAGACGGCTCAACTTGATTTCGGCACGACTTACCATTACCGTATAGCATGCGGGGCGAAAGTTGGAGCTATGAGTGTATTTACGACAGAGGATTTTCAGGAAGTACCGAATTTGAATTTTGATACCTGGACGCAAAGTGGAAAGAACTGGTATGCGAATGCTGATGCTGCCGATTCCTATTGGGCTAGTGGAAATTCCGGTGTGACTTCGTTCCTTGCCGGTAGTCGTGATCCGATTACTGTAAGGGTAGAAGGGGATGAGGCATATCGAGGATATGCTGCGAAAATGAGTACGATTACCGGTGTTACTTTAGTGACGTCGGCTGCAGGAAATTTGTTTATCGGTACTTATAAAACAAATATGACAAATCCTGCTGCCAGCGTTTCTTTCGGTCGTCCCTATACCGGTGCACGCCCTGTAAAATTATCCGGTTATTATAAATATGAACCGCATGAAACGAATGAAGGGTCTGTTCCGTCTGCGGAAGAATTGCCGATGGACGAATGTAATATCTATATCCGGCTGTGGGATGCCGATGATAATGAAATCGGATTCGGAGAATTTGTCGGTAAAGAAGAAGTGACTACTTATACTCGTTTTGAGATCGATGTGAAATATTCCGATGAAACGGCTAAACCTGCGAAGATGACGATTGTTGCTACTTCCAGCCGTTATGGTGGTGATTTTTCAGGCTCGAAAGTTGTCGGGCGTGTGGGGGCCGGTAGTACGCTTTGGGTTGACGAGTTCGAATTGACATATTACAAATAGATGAAGGGATATATATTTGTTTTTGTGTTCTTTGTTTGCTTGGCGACCGCTGCTCAGGCACAATTAAAATTTGACCGTGAGATACAGACTGGGCTCTTTGTACCGAAAGGAGCCTGGTTAGTGGGCACCACGCTCTCTTATACGGAACTTCGAAGTACTGATTTTAAATTGTTGGTATTGAAAGATTTGAATGGTGACGGTTATACATTTAAAATCAGTCCGTTTGGCGGATACTTTTTTGCAGATAACGTGGCAGCGGGATTACGTTTGGCGTATGCCCGTTCATACATCAATCTGGATAACCTGGATCTGGATTTGGGAGACGATCTGAATTTTAATGTAGCCGACCAGAATTTTTGGGACCATAGTTTTATGGTTTCAGGGTTCCTGAGGACTTATATGGGGTTGGGGAAAAGTAAAGTATTCGGTTTTTTTAACGAAGCACGTTTGTCTTATGGGTATGGACAGGGGAAAGATACTTCCGGTAAAGGAAATGATAAGACTGGTTCTTATCAGACTACCCATAATTTGCAGATCGGTATTGCTCCCGGTTTGGCTGCTTTCGTTACAAACTTTGCAGCAGTTGAAGTTTCTGTCGGAGTGATGGGATTTGATTTTAAATGGATACAGCAGACTCGTAATCAGGTAGAAACCGGACATTATAATAAAAGTTCGGGGAATTTTAAGATAGACTTGTTTTCGATTAATATTGGGATGACCTTTTATTTGTAGGAGAAATGAATGTCAGGATATTGTATGGTTGTATTTGCTTATTAACATTGGCTTCGTGTATAAAGAACGATGTTCCTTATCCTTATATCCCCGGAAATATTCTGGAAATGACGGTAGAGGGGCAGACGGGAGAGACGGAAATCGATGTAGCGAAAAATATAGTCAATATCACAGTCGACGGTAATGTGGATGTCGATAGCCTGAAAGTGCTGAAATTGAAAATTTCAGACAAAGCAATGATGACTCCTGATTCTGCCGCTTGTGTGAAGTTCGTCAAGTTTCCCCGTTGGGGGTTCGATTCCCTTGAGGCTCTGCCTTCAGCTGCAAATACTTGTATGCGTTTAGGAAAACCTGCTAAAATCTTGTTACAAACCTATCAGGAATATTATTGGACGATTCAGGTAAAACAAGTGATCCACCGGGCTATTAAGGTAAAAAATCAGGTGGGAGAGGCTATTGTCGATGAATCGAATAAAACGGTATTGATTTATGTTACCGAGGAGCAAAAATTGGATGAGATTCAAATCGATTCCATGGAATTGGGAGGAAGTAAAGCAACCGTAGTTCCGTCACCTCAGACTGTGACGAATTTTTTCCGGCCTCAGAAGTTTATTGTTTGCCGTCTTGGTAAATATTTTGAAGAATGGATTGTAGATGTGGTGCAAACCGCTTCGATAGGGACACCCGGAGAAGCGGACGTATGGGCAAGACATGCTACCGTTTCCGGTGGAATCAAACAAGGTGTCGATCCGGAGATTGAATACAAAAAAGAGAGTGAGAGTACATGGACAACTTTGGCTTCAGAAGCAATAACAAAGACGAGTAGTACCGCCTTTAAGGCCGAATTGACGGGTTTAGAGGATGGAACTACTTATTTCTGGCGGATCGTAGCTGAGGGACAGACCAGTGATGAGGCGACTTTTACGACAGAGAAAATAATAGAGGTACCTAATCTGAATTTTGATACCTGGACTCAGGATGGAAAGAACTGGTATCCGAATCCGGTAGCCGATAATTACGAGGATCCTCAGGCTTACTGGGCAACCGGTAATGAGGGAGTTACTTCTGGATTGGCCGGAGGATTCGAGGCTAATTCAGCTCCTTCCGACGATGCTGTAAGTGGGAGGGCGGTTCGTATGATTACTTTAGGAGGAGTTAATTTGGTCGGAACGGCTGCGGGAAACTTGTTTGTCGGTACTTATAAGACCAATATGACAAAGCCTTCTGCCAGCGTTTCTTTTGGACGTCCTTTCACAGGAGCCCGTCCGACAGGTTTGAAAGGATGGTATAAATACAGATCTATGCCCGTGGATTATGTCGGTTCTCCTGCCGATTTAAAAAATGATCAGTGCCATATTTACGTGAAAGTTTGGGATGCAAGTGATAATCTGATCGGTTATGGGGAATTTGTAGGGAGCGAGACGGTCACCCAATATACCGAATTTAGTTTTGATATTGCTTATAGCAATAAAAAAGCAAAACCTGCAAATGATAACTGGGAAAAGATAGCACTTATTGGAAATAGCAAAACCTGCAAAGATGACGATTGTAGCAACTTCCAGTCGTTATGGCGGTGATTTTAAGGGGTCTAAAGTTTCCGGTTCCGTTGGGACGGGAAGTGAGTTGTATGTAGATGAGTTTGAACTATTATACGAATGATTATGCGTAAAGTCTATTATATACTCTTATGTTGTGTCTGGCTTGGTCAAGTAGCTTGCCAGGACAAGGGAACGGAGGTCGGAGGACAGGGCCGGATCCGCCTGTCTATAACGGACCGGGTCATAAGTAAAGCTCTGCCTGATGCTTTGAGTCCTGAATTGACCGATCGGTTTCAGGTAGAAATGATTCGCCTGGAGGATAACCGCTTGGTATTCGGAGGTACTTGTGCCGATTTTAATGCAAGATCACAATTGTTCAGAAGTGGCGAACATACCATACAGGTATCTTATGGAGATAACCCTCTGCTGGCTATGGATGCGCCTTATTATGTTTCAGAAAAGGAAACTGTCATAGTAGAGTCCGGAACAGAACAGGAGGTCGTATTACAGTGTCGGGTAGGGAATGCTGTTGCTTCTTTTGAGTTTTTAAATGCAGATAAACTCGATAAAATGTTGAAGAATTATTATATCGAGCTGGTTGTAGGGGGCGAAACTCTGAAATGGAATCCGGGGAGTAGCGAACATCCATACATAAAAGCCGGTAGTGAGGTGGAATTTTATTTAAAAGGTACCTGGATCGAGAATGGTTTACCTTATGCCCGGAAATTTGCTAATGTGATGCCGGTAGAAGTAGGGAAAAGGTATCATTATAAATTGAAATTCGATACGTCGAATTTGACAGGGATCATCTTAGATATAGAGGTGGAAGCTGCTGTAGAAACAATTACAGTAAATGAAACTTTGCCACAGGAGTGGCTACCGAAACCGAAAATCACCGCAGAAGGATTCGATGAAAATAATCTCCTGACTTATACCGAAACTGAAGAGGCTAAAACTGCCGTTATTAGCTATGCTGCCGTTCGGCCGGTACAAGATGTCGAGATAACCTTGAATTTTGCCGATCCTAATCTTTCCGCTTTAAATAAGACTTATCTTTTGTCGACAATAACAGAGGAAGATCGGCAAGCTTTGCAAAATGCTGCTATTGTTCTGCCGACTTTAGATCAAGTTGCTACTATGGGAAAAATTGATTTCACGGAAATGACTTCTTCCTTGTTGACAAAAGATGGAGGTTTAGATGCTGACAATCAGTTTCAGGTAAGGATAAAAGCCAACGAACGTTGGAGTGATAAAGCGGATTATACCGTTAAGACGATTAAGCCTGTATTTTCTATTGGCGTATATCCGGGAAATATCTGGACCAAAGAATTTACAGCAAATCCTTTGGTGGCTGATAGTGTGAAAACCGGAGATTTTACTAAATTTAGTGATATCACCTATGAATTTAGTACGGACGGAACCAATTGGACTACTTTAGCTGCTGATTTGCGGAAGGATGAATTGACACCAGGGAGCACTTATTATGTAAGGCCTAAATACCGGGGACAGGTACCGGGGAAAGTGACGAGTTTTCGTACATATGAAGCTTTGGCTATCCCCAATTCAAATTTGGATGAAGGATATGAAACCAGTTATCCTAAAAGCGGAAACCCTTTATATACTTTTAATGGGGGATGGATTGGAACGAGAAATCCGTTGACTTGTCATTCAAATGGTGTAAATGCTTTCTATGTTTCAAAATCCAGTACTTTACCGATAACTGATAACGGTAGTACGGTCGCCCATATGATGACTATTGGGTGGGGGCAGGGTAATTCTTGTAGTTTTGGAAATAAAAGCGGAAGCGTTATTAAAAATATTTCTTCAGGAATAGTATGTGTCGGAGAGTATGATTCCGGACAAGATTCGATATACGCCAAAAGTGCTTATGTCAGACCGACTTCCATGACTTTTGTGTATAAAGCTTCTCCTTATGGTGACGATGAATATTTGATTAGTATTCAGTTAATTAACATTACAGACGGTTTGGAGACTGTTATAGGTAGAGCGGAAATAAAGTCGAATAATACTCAATCTGACTACATAACCCAAAATTTAGATGTCGTTTATAATGAGCAATTTGTTCAGTTACCCATATCACATGTCAGATTGATTTTTAAAGCCGGAACGAAAGAAGACCGGGATCATTTGGAGGATAAATTTAGTAAAGAGGGTAGTGGATCATTCTATTCCAACTATTATTTGAAAGGTTCGCAGTTTTGGTTGGATTCTTTTGTATTGAATTATAATAAATAGTTTGTTGGGATGAAAATACATATTATTATTATATTTTTTTCTGTTATTTTGGGTGCTTCTTGTGAAAAATCTGAGAGTCAGAGAGTGAATTATGGTTCTATATTATTAGAAAGTATTCACTTTAGTGTTGGTGGAGAAACTATTCCCCTGTCCCGTGCCGTGGATGCAGGTCTGCAGGTTCAGATCCGACAGAATGGTGTTTTGTTAGAAGGTCAGGACTATGCTCCTGGAACAGACTTTTCTAAACGGATAACTTTGCCGGTTGGTGAGAATTATACGGTAAAAGCTTTTACCCCTGACCAAACAGAAGCGGGTAATGATGAGCCGGGGCATCCGGTGTATAGTGTCGAAAGTGAACCCTTTGAAGTGATCGAAGGGGATATTACTACCCTTTCTTTGACTGCACCTCAGATCAATGTGGGAGTAGCCATGAGCTGTGACGAGTCGTTTGCCCGTGAATTTACAGAGATTTCTGTGGCTATCGTGTCGGAAAGCGGGCGTTCGGTGACTATTACCGGTGCGGAGGATACGGGGTATCGTTATTTTACATTGCCGGTTTCGGGAAAGTTGAGTTACACTGTCCTGGCGAAGAATCAGGATGGAGAAGTGATGCAGAAAACTTCCGCTTTGTCGGTAGAAGCCAAAAATTATAGGATAAATTTAGCAATCGAGTGATTCGGATTTTTAGAATTGTGTGTATTTTAGGAGGCAAAAGCAGGGACGAATGAACACAGTTGTAAAATGGAGCAATATTTCCCGGCGATCTGTTTTGATTGCCGTAATGCTTTTTATTATTCTCTTTCTTTTTTGGTGGTCTATACTGCCGGTCCCCTTGTTTCAGGACCCTTATGCTACGGTGTTGTTCGACCGGGAAGGGCAGGTTATGGGTATGAAGGTGGCGGATGATGGGCAGATGCGTTTTGAAGAGGTTCAGGATTTGCCTCCCCGCTATGTTATTTCTGTTTTGGTTTTCGAAGGAAATACAAAACAACAATGGCACAAAACGCCCTTGAGACGAGCGTTGATATCGGGGGGTGAATTGGTGGGCTTTGTGCCGGGCATTAGTGCAGAATATACAGGCCGGGCATGTGGTCAGTGGGGGAAGTACGCTTTCGATGCAGGTGGTGCGTTTGGCTTTGGGAAATCCGCCCCGTACCGTTCCTGAAAAGATAAGGGAGATTTTCCTGACACTACGGATGGAGCAGAGTTATTCTAAAAAACAGATTTTGGAGATGTATGCTTCACACGCTCCTTTTGGGGGGAATGTAGTCGGCATACGGGCGGCTGCGCTGAAATATTTTAACCGCCGGCCCGAACAGCTGAGCTGGGCCGAAGCTGCTTTACTGGCGGTGTTACCTAATGCACCGGCATTGCTTTATCCCGGAAAGAACAATACTTTACTGAAACAAAAAAGAGACGGGTTGTTGGCCAAATTATACCGGGAAGGGGTGATGTCCGAAGATTCGTACCACCTGGCCTTGGCTGAGCCCTTGCCGGAAAAAAAGTTCGATATCCCTACTGTGGCACCCCATCTGTTGGCTAAGGCTTATCGGGAAAAAAAAGGAAAAGTGTGCCCGACATATATCGACGGACGCTTGCAGAAAAAGATCAATGAGATCGTAACAAGCAGCATTAAAAAATTAAGTATCAAGACTCCGAGCATGAAAGAACATATTTCCAATCTGTCCGGAGGTAACCAGCAGAAAGTAATCGTTGCAAGATGGTTAGCCAATGACCCGGATGTTCTGATCATGGATGAACCTACCCGTGGTATCGACGTCGGTGCAAAACATGAGATTTATGAGATCATGAGTGATCTGGCAAAACAGGGAAAAGCAATCATTATGATCTCATCAGAAATGTCAGAACTTCTTGGTATGGCAGACAGAATCTGCGTTATGTGTAACGGTAAACTTACCGGCGAGATCAATCAGCCGGAAGAGATGACTCAGGCAAGAGTCATGGGCTTCGCAACCAAATTCTGATAGAGGAGGACAATAGAATGGAAAAGACAAAACAGCAGAAAGCAAAAGATTTTATTATCAACAATGGCGTTATCATTGTAATGTTTATTCTGGTTATCTACACCGGATTGACATCTGATAACTTCCTTACACGAAACAACTTAATGAACATTTTGATGAACATGAGTTCACGACTTGTCATCGCCCTTGGTATTGCAGGATGTGTTATCACCGCAGGATGTGACCTTTCCGCAGGACGTATGATCGGTTTCGCAGCATGTATTGCCGGTACATTATTACAGCGTATTGATTATTCCGGAAAGTTCTTCCCGGATATGCAGCCAATGAATGTATTCCTGGCATTGATCGTTGTCATGGCAATCTGTGCAGCATTTGGTAGTATCACAGGTTTCTTCATCGCTTACCTAAGCGTACCTCCATTCATCGCTACGCTCGCAATGATGGAAATTGTTTATGGTATTTCACTGATCTACACAGGAGCTACACCACTTGGTGGTTATGTAAAATCCTACACAGATATCGCAAACGGCAAATTCCTTGGAATCAGCTGGCTGATCTGGATCGCAATTTTAGTAGCAGTTATCACATGGTTTATTTTCAATATGACACGTCATGGAAAATATATGTATGCGATCGGCGGCAACGAGCAGTCCGCAGAGGTTTCTGGTGTCAACACAAAGAAGACAAAGATCAT
>ENA-OPCY01000849-OPCY01000849.1-human-gut-metagenome-genome-assembly--contig:-NODE-849-length-20440-cov-2.523473_pt1 | contig 20440 bp, 20 predicted proteins | sample MGYA00241568_ERZ501487 | MGnify/ENA primary metagenome ERZ501487 (study PRJEB25962, sample SAMEA2042574) | human gut metagenome | biome: human gut; feature: human-associated habitat; material: faeces... | reverse complement strand
CCGGCACACGAGGATCACGCCTGCTTCCTCCGGCGCCGCCGTGCCTTCCACCTCCATCGGCGTCAGGCCCGCTGCCTGCCACTTGTCTCCGTCCCATCCGGAATGAGAGCCCATGTAGCCCAGCGCCTTCCGGCACGACTCCGGCATCGCCGAGATCGTGAACCGCTCGCCCGCATCGATGAGCGTTTTCGTGAAACGGTTCTTGCGGATATACACCGTCGCGGCATTTTTGCCCCACCATACGCCGAGGCCGCCCCAGCTCACCGTCATCCCGTTGCACTTTTCCTTCGTCCCCGCCGTCACCAGGAACCATCCCTTTCCAATCTGCAGAAAAGGATTCCAAGCCAGCTCCTCCGCCTTTATTTTTCTGAATATCATAATATATATCCTCCTTCACTATTTTCAATTTACAGCGCAAGTCTCGTGCTGTTTCCAACATATAATCTCTCGGATTCCATCCTCAAAGGATATTTTCGGGCTCCATCCTGTATCGACCTGCAAATCCGAAATATCTGCGCACAAATTCATAACAGGATTTTCAGGATATGGAATTTCTCCAAAGCCCAATGGCATATCCGGATCAATAAGATCCCGAATCTGCTCGATATATTCACGTAATGGTTTTGCCTGTCCGCTGCCAAGGCAATAAATTTTGTTGCCAATCGCTTTTTCACCGATCAAGCGAAAGGCATGTCCGGCATCAGAATCATACAGATAATCCCAACGCTGAACAGCCTCAGTAAATGCAGGGCGTTCGCTGCATAAGAGCTTTTGAATTGTGTTGGCGACTAATGTATGCGATGCATCAAACTTCCCATATACACTGAAAATTCTCACCCACAGGCAATCCATTCCCCATAGCCTGGCCTGCATTCGGACAAGTTTTCCTGCCGCTAATTTTGCAACACCATAAGCACTTATCGGATCAGTCGGACTATCCGGTGCTATATATGGTAAATTCAATGGTCCATATTCTGCCTGTGAACCTGCTCCAATAAATTTCGAACAATGTAACGCCTTTGCTGCCGTCAATGCTTCCAAAGCAAAACAAATATTTCTTTCCTGTTGTTTAATTGCCGTATTTCGAACTTCGCTTCCTCCGGTAGCAAGCCAGGCAAAATGATAAAAAACATCACAGAAATCCTCTATCAAACCCGGCAGTCTATCATATTCCTCTATATCGCACTCTATCACTACAATTCGATCATTATCCGGTAAACGGGATAATTTGGTACATCCTTTACGAACTACCGCATAAATTCGCTCTGCATCATTATTTTCTGCTAGCGAATGAAGCAGAGCTGCCCCAATCATACTGGTCGCTCCTGTTATAACAACATTCTTCATGTGTGTTCCTCAATTCTCCTCACAACTCCTGAATTTGCTTTAACAGTCGCCGATCAATTAACGGGTCCTGGTCATATAAAGGATGATTGACTGCTAACTTTGGATACACGTAAGTATGCGACCGGCAAATCACATTAAATAAAACCGGCTCTTCTGAATTAATATCTTCTTGTAAATCTTTTATTTCGTAAACATTGCGCGCCTTAATACCATAAGCTTCTGCAACACGGCAGAAATCCGGCACAGCATAGCCATGATCCGGAATCGTCTGAGTATAATTGCCGCCAAAATACATCTCTTGAAAATGGCGAATCATCCCCAGAGAAGAATTATTTATTAAAAAAATTTTTATAGGTAATCGTTCCCTAGCTAATACTTCCAATTCCTGAATATTCATCTGCAATCCACCATCTCCGGTAAAGCAGAACACATTTTCTTTACAGGCATAATAGGCACCAATCGCTGCCGGAAGTGAATACCCCATCGCCGCTAAACCGCCGGAAAATAAAATTCTCTGATTTTTTACACGAAAAGACTGTGCGACCCAGACTTGATTCTGTCCAACATCAGTTGTTACAACGGCTCCTGCTGGAAGCAGCTTGCTGATATCAGCAATTTCTAGATTTTCTTTTTCTTTATCCTTTGCACCCAACCAATCTTTAATCGTCTTACACACAGAAAGCCAATTTTTATGATTATTTTCAAACAGCGGCCATATTTGATTCATTTCCTGTATTAAGTCTTTGGCATTACACTGTATATTGATATCCGAATCGCCACGCGTCCACTGCAATTCTCCCCTATCAATATCAACACGAATCATTGCTGCCTGAGGTGCAAAATCTTTTCTTACACTTCCGGTCTGCCGCACATCCATGCGGGTACCAAGTGTAATTATTAAATCGCTTTTAAAGATAATATGATTTGCCCAACGATGGCCATAAGCCCCTAAAAAACCAAACGCATACGAAGAGTCCGTAGGGATAATATCAACGCCAATCATACTGGTAATTACAGGGATTTTTAATTTTTCGATTAAGCAGCGAATGTCTTTCACCGCATGACACTGGCGAAGTCCTGCTCCTAAAATAAGGACCGGTCTCTTACTATCTTTAATTTTTCCAAGAATCATTCGGGCATATTTGGCATACTCAAATTTCTTTTTACCTGATTCACTTTGTGTTGCAAGAGTCAATATTTCTGTTGAGATATTGTTCCTTTGAATATTCATGGGAATATCCAATAGGACAGGCCCCATTCTTCCGTCCATAGCAATGGAATACGCCTTTTCCAATTCATTAGGCAGTTGATTTGCATCTGTTATTTGTACTGCATATTTGGTGATGGGTTTTACTACACTTACAATATCGGTTTCCTGAAACCCATTTTGCCGCATTCCCGGGATACTTTTTATATCACTTACATTTACCTGTCCGGTAATAAAGATACAAGGAATAGAGTCAAAGAAAGAATTGGCAATACCTGTAATTAAGTTAGTAGCCCCCGGCCCGCTTGTTGCATATGCGACTCCCGGCCGGCCGGAAATCTGAGCATATCCGCAAGCCGCTAAAGCGGCACCTTGCTCATGGTAGCATAAATGAGAATGAATCTGAGTCCGATGCTGATGGAGCGATTCCATCAGGTAAGTAACCATTCCTCCGGGATATCCAAAAATATCAGTAATACCTTTTTTGATAAGGAATTCCACAATATAATCACTGGCCAGCATATTCGTTTCCTTTTTCTATTTCGTCATTTACACATGGAATACAATTTTAAGCCAATCTGAATATTATTCATTATTCCTAAATAAAACCAATAATCTCAGGTTCTCACAGCTTCATGAATAACCTTGATCATATAATCAATTTTTTCATCTGTCATCCCTGGATAGACACCGACCCAGAAAGTATCTCTCATAATGCGGTCCGTATTGGACAAGTCGCCTACGATGCGGTAGCCCTTCCCGGATTTCCGCAGCTCATCAAAACAGGGATGTTTAGTAAGATTGCCTGCAAACAATGTCCGCGTCTGGATGCCATGTGCCTCGATATACCGGACCACGTTCACACGATCGATCCCCTCCCGGCAAGTCAGCAGAAAACCAAACCAACTGGGAACAGAATGCTCAGCCGGTTCCGGAAGGATAAAGATATCCTGCATATCGTCCAGTCCTTCACGAAGACGCGCCCAGTTATGACGGCGCCGTTCCACAAAGGAGGGCAGTTTTTTCAGCTGCGCGCAGCCGACGGCCGCCAGATCGGACGGCCGCCTGCATATCTGAAATTTTCAGATTATATCCGAAATGAGAATATACATATTTATGATCATATCCCAAGGGCAGTTCACCATACTGCCGGTCGAAACGATGACCACAATAATTATCATGACCGGGCGGGCAGATGCAGTCCCGTCCCCAGTCACGGAAAGACCGAATGATTTTATGAAGCAGCGGATTATTGGTATATACGGCGCCGCCTTCTCCCATGGTCATGTGATGAGGCGGATAAAAACTGGACGTTCCGATATCCCCGATCGTTCCGGTCATTTTTTCCACACCGTCGATCGTATATCTGGAACCAAGGGCATCACAATTATCCTCGATCAGCCACAGATTGTGGGCATCACAGAAATGCTTGACCGTCTGAAGATCAAAGGGATTGCCAAGTGTATGTGCGATCATCACAGCCTTGGTTCGGGGAGACAACGCCTCTTCCAGTTTTGATACATCAATATCATACTGGGGAATCGTCACATCCAGAAAAACAGGAACGGCCCCATACTGAATGATCGGCGCTACCGTCGTGGGAAACCCCGCTGCCACAGTGATCACTTCGTCACCGCGCTGTACAGCCCGATCTCCCAGAAGAGGGGAAGTCAGGGACATGAACGCACAAAGATTGGCCGAGGAACCGGAGTTGACTACAGAGCAATATTTTACGCCCAGATATCTGGCAAAATTCCGTTCAAATTCCGCCACATACCGCCCGGCTGTCAGCCAGAATTCCAGCGCGCTGTCCACAAGATTCACCATTTCTTCATGGTCATACACACGCGAAGCGTAGGGAATCCGATCCCCAGGTTTGAAGTCATCTTTCTGATTATGATATGTATCACAATATTCCTTGACCAGTTCCAGAATATGATCATGCAGTTCCTGCTGATTCATCTCATTCCGCCTCCCCATTGATAAATTCCCGGATCTGCGTATCCATGCATGCCGGTATATCGCCATGTGCCTGATATACCTTGGCCCATTCCACTGTTTTTTCAATGGCCTGCCGGATAGTCCAACGCGGCTTCCAGCCGAAGGTGCTCCGCAGCTTGGAGCAGTCCAATTTCAGAAAAGACGCTTCATGGGGGCCATCGGTGCTGATATTTTTCCACGTCTGTCCTTCGCCCCAGGCACTGCAGAACAGGTCTGTCAGTTCCCCCGTCGTAAGGCAGTCGCTTTCATCCGGGCCGACATTATAATATCCTGCATAGTCCGTATTTTGATACTGCTTTTCGCAGATCATCAGATACGCAAACAGCGGCTCCAACACATGCTGATACGGCCGGATGGAATAGGGATTGCGCACAGCAATCGTTTCTCCATTCATTGCCGCCCGGATACAGTCCGGTATGATTCGGTTTTCTGCAAAATCACCGCCGCCGATGACATTGCCCGCCCGGGCCGTGGATACCGCCGGAGTTCCCTTTCCAAAATAGCTGTTCCGGTAGCAGTGCGTCACCAGCTCCGAGCAGCTTTTGCTATTGGAATACGGGTCAAAGCCGTCCAACGGCTCATTTTCCCGATATCCCCAGACCCATTCATTATTGTGATACACCTTGTCTGTCGTCACATTCAGGAATGACCGTACGGACGCACTCTGCCGCACACATTCCAGAATATGGACCGTCCCCATGACATTGGTGGAATAAGTCCCCACCGGGTCACGGTATCCTTCGATAACAAGCGGCTGCGCGGCCAGATGAATCACGATCTCCGGCTTTGCCTGCTCAAAAGTCCGCTTCAGATGCTCCAGATCCCGGATATCCCCGATTTCCGAGTGTATCCGGCCTTCCAGCCCTGCCATGGAAAACAGATTCGGCTCCGTCGGCGCCGGCAGCGCATAGCCCGTCACATCCGCTCCCGCCAGCAGCAGAATCCTGCACAGCCAGGTTCCCTTGAATCCCGTATGCCCGGTTATGAATACCTTTTTCCCTCTAAAAAAGTCCAGATCCATGTACTGCATCAGTCGTCCCACACTTTCCACGGCGCATGACCGGCACTCCAGAGCTTTTCCAGTTCTTTCTTTTCCCGTTCCGTATCCATGCACTGCCAGAACCCAGTATGCTGATAGCTCATCAGCTGCCCTTCCTCTGCCAGTCGGGTCAGAGGCGCCTGTTCAAATACACAGTCATCACCGTCCAGATAATCAAATACCTGCGGCTCCAATACCATAAATCCCGCATTGATGGGCGCACTATCACGCGCGGATTTCTCCCGGAATGCACGAACCGCATTGTCTCCGCCGATATCCAGTATTCCTTTGGACTGCTGCAGTTTTACCGCCGTCAGTGTCGCCAATTTCCCATGACTCTGATGAAACGCAACCAGCTTACCGATATTGACATCACATACCCCGTCGCCATAGGTCAGCATAAAAGGTTCATTACCCACATATTTCTGAATCCGTTTAATCCGGCCGCCGGTCATGGTATTTAATCCCGTATCTACTACCGTCACTCGCCACGGCTCGGAATGCTGTTCATGGAGAACCACCTGTTTCCCTGCTGTAAAATCAAAGGTCACATCGCTGGTATACAGAAAATAATTGTTGAACCACTCCTTGATCATGTGCTGCTTATACCCTGCACAGATCACAAAATCATGAAAGCCATAATAGGAATAGAGCTTCATAATATGCCAGAGAATTGGCATTCCTCCAATTTCGATCATCGGCTTCGGCCGGAACTGGCTTTCTTCACTGATCCGAGTGCCAAAGCCGCCTGCCAGAATAACGACTTTCATAATAAATGTTTCCCCTTGCTACAAATAAACATAAAATTAGCTATGCCACATAAAAAATATCTATTAAATTTGGGCTTAACAATCTCCGATTGTAAAAACAATCGATTAAACTGTTTTATATATTGCCATAATTCGTGATTTGTTACAGATTTTCTAAATTCCGTATGATAATGATTGCATACGGCTTTATTTGTAATTGTGTCTCTATATCCTAAAGTCACTTGGACCAACATAGCCCGATACAAACGCAGAATAACCAAGTTTCGTACCCAATCAGGAACGCACAATCTTTGGGAATGGACACAAAACTCAAAAAAACACTTCACCCGCTGCTGCGGCAAAAAATAGACATTCCTGTTGATTTTTGAATATGTATAAGATTTTGCATTCTCTTCTGGTAATCCTCTATATGCAAACCAAAGAGGAAAATCATATATTGCCATTGCCCCTTTAGCAGCACATTCTGTTGCTAAAATATCACAAGCAAATGGATTTTTTATTTCCCGATTTCGCAATGTTGGATAAATATCTTTTATTATTTTCGTTAAAAAAAACATTCCCGTAGGATGATGAAATCTATAGCCAAAATTTAACAAGGCTCTTTTTCGATATATCTTAAATTTTCTCTTTGTACATTGGACGGCTTCATCCTCTGTACGGTGAAATGTACAATATCCTCCGAAAATATCTTTATATTTCTTTAAAAAGTCAATAAAATGATCAATTTCATTTCCCACAATATAATTTTTATCTATACATAATAAAGAATATTTACCTTTAGCGAATACGATACTATTAACCAAATTCTTGACTGCATTAACGGGTTCCGTTCTCGTAACAATCCGTAATCGAGGATCTCTGATATCCTGTAATTCTTGTCGAATATCTATTTCCGAACAATTATCTACAACCACCACTTCAAATTCATTAGATGTAGCCTGGAAAATCATAGATAAATTGTTTCTCAAAGTATGAATGCGATTATAATGCGGAATACAAATAGATAGCCACAGCACTTCTTCGATACCTCCCAAGTATATCGTCAAAATTTAATTGTAATATGACTGTATTATTTTATTCTAATTGCATAACTATTCTTTATTTTGATCCTAAAATAGTCCCCCCCCCTTATTTTCTATGAATCCAAGTTTTGCTCCATTAGATGCCCAAGTAATCCCACTTTTTATTAACTTCGCAGGATTCCCTGCATATGCTGCATGCTCTACATTGAATTTCCCACACACAACGGAATTATAGCCAATAATACAATCGTCAGGAATAAAGCTATTTTTTAGTATTGTAACCCCATGTCCAATCCAACAATGGTCTCCAATACGAATCCCATCTACCCAATTACAAACTTGCCCATCACTTAACGAAATAATAGGATGACTGTCTGAATTATATAAAGTAATATTATCAGAAAACATACAATTTTTCCCAATATGACAAAACGCATTAGCATTGGCAGTCCCATAAGTTAACGACTCTATGCTACTTCCGGGATTTATAGAAAAAGAGGCCCCTGTAATTTTACCAAAACAAGGATTCCTTTGCCCCATAATAATTTTGAGACTTATGGCTATCTTTACTCCGTCTATCTTAACCGTATTATTATCACCATAAATCTGAATGCGTAATGATGTAAATCGTCCAATTTGCACATTAGCTAATCTCACAAAGTTATTTGTTCCAATAACCTGAAGAGAAATATTTCCCATAAGACTTCTATCTATCTCGATTTTATTTCCCGCTTTTTTTAATTTATGAATTATAAGATGATTTTTAAATCCTTGTACTTTCTGTTTTATATCCCGAAATTGCATGTAGTCTCCTTTCGTTTCGCTATAGGTATTTATTTTATCAACGATTTATTAAAAAGCTCTTCCTATATTCCCCACTCAGAATATGCTGCCACCATTCCTTATGATCCAGATACCACTGGATGGTTTTCTGAATGCCTTCCTCAAAGCTTGTCTCCGGCAGCCATCCCAGCTCCTGATGAATTTTCTCCGGATCGATCGCATAGCGCCGGTCGTGGCCGGGGCGGTCTTTCACATACTGGATGAGGGATTCCGGCTTGCCCAAGGCGTGCAGGATGGTCTTCACCACAGTGAGATTGTCCCGTTCATTGTGCCCACCGATATTGTACACTTCCCCTTCTCTGCCTTTGCGGATGATGAGGTCGATGGCGCGGCAGTGGTCTTCCGTATAGAGCCAGTCCCGCACGTTCGCTCCGTCGCCGTATACGGGGAGCGGCTTGTCTTCCAGAGCATGGATGAGCATGAGGGGAATGAGTTTTTCCGGGAACTGGTACGGGCCGTAATTGTTGGAGCACCGGGAGATCGTCACCGGGACGCCGTAGGTCCGATGCCACGCCTGTACGAGAAGGTCCGCCGACGCTTTTGATGAGGAATAGGGACTGGACGCGTGGAGCGGGGTATTCTCCGTAAAGAAGAGATTTTTCCGTTCGAGCGGCAGATCGCCGTACACTTCATCCGTCGAAACCTGATGGAAACGCCGGATGCCGTAGAGCCGACACGCGTCGAGGAGCACGCCCGTGCCCATGATATTCGTCTGAAGGAAAACGCCCGGATCGGCGATGGAACGGTCCACGTGGCTCTCCGCGGCAAAGTTGACTACGATATCCGGTTTTTCTTTTTCAAAAAGATCGTAAACGAACTGTCTGTCCGCAATGTCTCCCCTCACGAAGGAAAAGCGGGGATTATCCCAGATAGGAGCCAGCGTCTCCAGATCCCCCGCATAGGTGAGCTTGTCCAGGCACAGGATCTGGTCGTCCGAATGCGCCAGTTCGTAATAAATGAAATTGCTTCCGATAAATCCGGCCCCGCCGGTGACGATGATCTTCATTTTATACTTCTGCTCCATCCTCTTTTTATTTCATTGATTCATTAGCCACTTTAGCCAAATATTTTCCGTATTCACTCGTCATCAGCGGTTCAGACAGAGAAAGCAGCTGCTCCCGGGTAATATATCCCATTCGATATGCGATCTCTTCTATACAGGAAATATAAAGTCCCTGGCGCCGTTGGAAAATTGCAACAAAATTACTTGCCTCCAAGAGTCCATCGTGCGTTCCCGTATCGAGCCACGCCGTGCCGCGGCCCAAAAGTTTGACTTTCAGCCTCCCCTGCCGCAGATATTCCGCATTGACTGACGTAATCTCCAACTCTCCCCGCGCGGACGGCTTTACCCCTTTTGCGATACGAATAACATCGTTGTCATAGAAATACAGTCCTGGAATCGCATAGTTGGATTTCGGACGTTCCGGCTTTTCCTCTACAGATAAGACCCGTCCTTTTTTATCAAACTCTACGATGCCATACGCTTCCGGATTGGGTACCTGGTAGCCAAATACCACAGCTCCGCCTTCCGGAAGTTTAGCCGCTTCTATCAGCACTTTTGACAAATAACTTCCATAAAAGATATTGTCGCCTAATACAAGCATGACATTATCACTGCCGATAAACGATTCGCCGATCAGAAAAGCTTCGGCCAATCCTCTCGGCGATTCCTGCACAGCATAAGACAGATGCAGTCCCAACGCAGTCCCATCGCCCAGCAGCGCTTTAAAAGAAGGCAAATCTCTCGGCGTGGAAATGATCAGAATATCCCGAATGCCCGCCAGCATGATAACGGACAGCGGATAATAGATCATGGGTTTATCATAAATAGGCAGCATCTGCTTTGAAACAGCCAGAGTCGTCGGATATAAACGGGTTCCCGAACCGCCGGCCAGAATAATCGCTTTCATCTTTATCTCCTCAGGACAATATTACATATCTCTTCCACATCTTCTTCCGTCAGATCCGCATACAGAGGCAGCGTCAAGATATGCACGGATGCGTCGAGAGCGACCGGAGTCTCCTGGATCGGAAACCGCCCCTGATAAGCGCTGAACCGGGAAGTGATCGGATAAAAATACTTGCGCGCAAAGACATTCTCCGCAGCGAGACGCTCGGCGACCTGATCGCGGGACTCACCAAACACCATCTCATCAAAGTATACAGGAAAATACGCGTAATTTGACCGCACATTCTCCTGAACCGGACAGAGCCGGATCCCGGGGACACCGCCGAGGATGCTGCGGTATTTCTCCACCGCCCTTTTCCTTTTTGCGATCTCTCCCTCCACATGTCGCAGATTGCAGATCCCCATCGCCGCCTGGAACTCCGTCATCTTTGCATTGGTGCCGATGTACTCCGCGTCTTCTTTTCCGGCCATACCGAACATTTTGAATGCTTTCAATTTTTCTGTCAGCGCTTCATCCTGATACACTGCGCCGCCGCCTTCGATCGTATGGAAGACCTTCGTCGCATGAAAGCTGAACATGGCTGCATCCCCCACATTTCCGATGCCTGTGCCGCCGGCTGTCTCGCCAAAAGCATGCGCCGCATCGTAGATCACTTTCAGATGATATTTCTTTGCGATCGCTTCAATCTCCTTGTACCGGCACACATTGCCGTACACATGCACGGGAAGGATCGCGGACGTCTTCTCTGTAATGAGCTGTTCGATCTTCTCCGGATCCATCGTATACCAATCCGGCTCCACATCGCAAAAGACCGGCGTCAAGCCATTGCGGACGATAGCCTGCGTCGTAGAGGCATAAGTAAACGGCGTCGTGATCACTTCGCCGGTCAGCCCCATCGCCCAGATCAGCGCCTCCAGCGCCTGATGCCCATTTGAATAAAAGACCAAATCCGGCACGTCAAGATATTCCTTCAGTCCCTTCTCCAGCTGTTGATACTTCGCACCGGAATTCGTCAGCCAGCGCGTATCCCAGAGGCTTCTGATTTCCTCGCAGTACTCTTCAAAAGGCGGCATGGAAGACCGTGTCACATTGATCCGCTTCATAATTGCACCTCTGTTTTATCTGTAAATAAATCTTGCATTCATACAAATTTGCACAAACAAAAACGCCTTTTCTAATTTCAGCTCAATCAATAAATGCCGCAGCGCAGACAAAATCCTGAGCAAAAAGAAAAGACGTTTTCATAAGCTGTCCCTCATTGATATCTGATTCCCGCTGTATATAAGCAGAAAATCGTTCGAAATAAATATAATAGATTATTTCTATAATATCACAAATAAGGGCTTTTATAAATTACAGTGCCTTAAAACCGCTTACTGCATCAGATCCAGAATGTCCTGGACTGATTCGAGCCCTCTTATCATATCTCCGTTCAGCTTCTTTCCAAACTCATCTTCCATCATTACGATCAGCGCCAGTTTGCTCATAGAGTCCCATTCTTCCACATCACTGAGCATCATATCCACCGAAAGTAGCCCTTCGCCTGATTCACCACAAAACATCTTCCCTATTCCTCACTCAATATGCAAATCGTGTTTTTTAGACGCAGTCATTTACATATTGAGAAGACGTAAGAAAGGTGTTTTTATGATCAGACCATATTTCTCATTTCACAAAGGGGCCCGGCGCCAATATCATCCGCCGGCATTTGCTTCCATCTCCAGCCCGCTTATATGATTTCCTTCTTTTTTATAATGCATAGAAAATTTACATCATGACCCCATTCAGAAGCATTTCAATATTTTCTACACCAAGAACTTTAATGCCAAATTTATCCCATATCGCTTTCCTTTCCGCAAAAGAATCATCGATATACAGCGCTTTTGCCCCCGGATTCATATGATCGATCTTATTTTCATCTGCAGGGACATGAATGATCTTGTCGAATAATTCCCGGCCAATTTTTCGCTCTTTGAGCGAAGCATAAATGTCTTTTCTATGCTTCGTGATCAAATAAACAGGAATGTGCCGGTTGATGCATTTATAAATCAGCGCTATGGATGACAAATTCACTCTGTCGTGCACGATGATCGTGTCGTCATAATCAATATATAATTCATCAAAATCCAGATCAACTTTGTAGCAGTTGCTGATATCTCTATCCGTCTCTACATAGCGAAATTGCGGAAGTGCATCCACATCACAGCCCAAAGCGTCAAATATGGTCATCAGCGGCAGATTAACTCCCCGCGCCCGGCTGACACACATGGTACCGGCAATCCGCGCTGCTACTTCCATTAACTTAAACTCTTTATGTTTAGATAATTTGACTTGAAAATACCATGCCCCGCGAAACGTAAAATGAGCATTAATCTTTTCCCCTATCTCCCGAATAGCTGATGAATCAGGTTCTAAAACCGAATTGACGCTCATCCCATTTCTTACCCTCCTGCGGCTGCGATGCGCGCAATACTTTAACTTCCCCTTATAATCCGTAAAACAATCCACTGTATATTCCATGCCGGGCAAGTATTCACAGATCACTTGCTCGTCACGCCTTACTGACAGCTCCTGCTGCAACTCTGCCATACTCTCAATAATCTTTACTCCCACGCTGCCGCAGCTGACTGCGGGTTTCAGCAGGACCGGCCATTCTTCTACTTCTTCCGGCCGCTGATAGACATGAGGCAAGAAATCTTCTCCTTTCAGCGCCTCATAAGTCTTTCTCTTATTTCCACAAATCTCTGCCGTTTCCACGGGAGACACCAGCACCTCTGCGCGGAGTTTCTTTCGTACTTCGGCCAGTTTCAAAACAACAGCATCTATTGTCGGATAAATAAAATCAATGTTGTATTCCGTTATAATTTCATTGATTTTGTCAATGAAATCCGGATCAGTAATATAAGGGACATTCCCCACATAGTTCTCATATTCCCACCGTCCGTGATCCGACACGCTCGAGCCGCCAAGCAATGTAATAAAAGAAATATCTTTCAATGAGCGGTTTAGCTCCAGACCCACTTCCGAACCGCAGGGAAACACCAATACCGTGATCGGCCGCATAGTCCGCACTCCTTTCATTTTGAGGCGGACGTATGCCCGCCCTCACAATAAGCGCCTTTGCCGGTTTTGACACAGCGCCAAAAATTCCGCTTTCAAAATCGAATAAGAAATCAGATCATGTCTCTCACCATTTTTATAAATCCGACTGCGCAGGACTCCATCCCGCTTCATCCCGCACCGCTCAGCCAGACGCTGCGACGGCAGATTGTAGTCCAGCACCGTTTCGTACACGCATTCCAGTCCCAATTCGTTGAAGGCAAAATTCAGAATGCCCATGACAGCGTCGTCCACATTGCCGTGCTTTCTTTCTCCGGGTGCCGCTTTCGTCTTATACCCAAGAGACGCCGTGCGGTTGCGCCAATCGATCTCATTCAGGATGACCATGCCGATCGTGGCACCGCCTTTGACTTCGATCATGCAGCGCAGTTCTTTCTGCTGATCATATCCGTCAAACCACCGTTTCTGCCTGTCCGCAGATACCGGAAAACACCCCCCCACGGTCATCCGCTCAATGTCAGGATCGTTGATCATGTCCTGCAAATAAGGCAGATCCTTTTCTTCAATTGCCCGCAGAATCACACTGTTCGCATCTATAATCATTCTGTTTCTCCTTTATCTGTAATACCGTCCGCGCAATATACCGCATATCCTCTGTATCATACCTCTGATCGATCGGAAGCAGCACCAGATCCCGAATCAGACGCCGTTCAAAATCATTCAGCTCGGAGAATTCGTCTACGCCGGGCCATAATGTAGGGATATAAATTTTCCTACTTATCAATTCCCTTTTCATTTCTGTCCCATGTTCCGTCATGAACGGATACATAAAAAGGCCCGCGCGATTAGACAAATGCAGCCGATTCGCCCCCCCTAACAGGCTTTCCAGGAAATCAAAATTGACCGCCCGTTTTTGTTTGATCTTATCATAGTCCAGGCTCTTCAATATGTTCTGCACAAACTTTGACATGCGCTTGCAGCGCAGGCCGCGAATGATTTCTTCATTATGCGTAAAATCCGGATAAAATTCGCTGGCCGTTTTCTCATATCTTCCGATCAGACACCGCGCCTTATCATAGGACGTATCCCGTTCATAAGTATCGTATTCCTCCATAGGAAGGGAAGTGTAAAAATAGCCTCCTCCGGTCACTCCGAAAAATTTCCGGCACGAATTGGCCATATCCACGCCGGGAACCGGCTTTTCAAAAAAAGGCCTGCGTATTATCCTGAAAGACCGCATACCTGCTGCTGATCTTTTGAATATCCGCTTCTTTTAACTGTCCGTAATAATTGACAAGCAGAACACAATGCGACTTCGGAAGTGACTCCGGCAGGATCGGCAAAAATGACGAATCGATATGGTAATAACTGAATGGAATCCGAAGTTTTTCCAGCAGTACGCGGAAGCAATCACAAATATAATACGGAAGCCAGATGTGCGTATATCCCCGTTTTTGAATCGTGTAAATCAGCGCGCTCCGCACACTGTCCACTCGATATCCGTCATGATATTCCGGACCGTCATAGTTCTCCCATTCCAGATATCCGCCATATTCCTTCATACTTTATCATCTCCTGAATCATTTTCCGCAGTATCACGACTAAAAATCTCATAATCATCCAGCATTTCATTGATTCTGTCCGGTGAATTGAACATCATCACGTCAATGATGGATAATCCCGAAATGAACTGCGCTTTCTTCTGCGCGTACGGCTGTAGATGCGCCTTCAGAAATTCCAACCGAATCCCGACCCGGCGAAATTTCTCCGGTGCGAATAATGCTACGCCTCCCGGCGGATTGATATACGTATCCGCATGCAGCGCTTTGGAAATATTCAGCGCCCACTCCCCCGCGTCGTGAACTTCATCGATCATCAGAGCCATTTCAGAAAAAACATCATAATGAAAAGGGATTTCCAGATACTCCGTCACTTTCTTCATCCCGTAAACGTTCAGATCAGAAAGCCGCTCCGTATCATAAGATAAAACATCTTCGGCCAGAGCATAGACCCTGGGGAAATATCTGGCCCGCTTTTTATAGGCACTCCAGAGCTGCGCCAGAATTTTTTCTCTATAATCCTCCCGCCGATTGACTTGAATATCCTTGATCTTCGTGTCCCGCGCATGCTTTACCAAAGGAACCGTAATATACATGTCTTCCGGTTTATCCGGATGGATGATGCGGTTCCGATTCATCCATCCATGCTCAATATATTGCACCGTATCAAAAACGATCCAACGATCCGTGTGCTTGATCAGCGAAAAATATCCCAAATAAGGGAAGAAATAGGGCTGCATGATCCCGAGTTTCATCGTCACGGCCCTCCTTACGCTGCCTGCCCCTGCAGGTCAGCAAAGAAGGCCGCTGCCTCTCGGATTACACGGAAGAACCTGTCATGCCCCCCCCACATATTCTTTTGTGCACGCTCTGCTTCCGCAGTTTCTTTATTCGCCCGAACCACTACCCGGCACCAGTCCCGATGATGTTCTATCAACGTATTCGCCTCTTCCGCAGAATTACAATGAAAAATGATGGAACCGACCGCTTCATTCGCTCCGGTGAAAGGATGGACCTCCTGCCCCGGCTGTATCCACAGATCTTTTTCAGCTACGTATTTATCTTCTACTTCCGGAGAGATCCATAAGTGATCAAAAATCCCTGCCGCATCACTGTGCAGCATATACACACCCCAACTGCCGCGGTATATCGGCTCAGTCAGCTCATCTGCCGGGAGCCCAAGCGCTGCCTTGACATCATTCAAGATCAGATCCTGCCCGCAGGCATAACGAAGCACCTCTGCCAAACGATTGCCTCCGGCTCTTGGCGACACTTCCATCAGATACGTTTTGCCATTCGTGCCCAGACGGCATTCCACATTGTAGATCGTCGTCCCCATATGGAGCAGAGAAATCAACCGCTGCAATTCATTGCGCAATTCCATTTGGCATTCCTTTGGCATATAGGATGGCCAAGTGCTTCCCATTGGGGTATAAGGATTATCGCAGCTTTTATCAAAATGCTGATTTGCAAAACTTGTAAACACAATCCTATTCTGTACAGAAAAACATTCTGACCCCGACGAATAACATTCTTTTTCTATAAATTCTTCAATAATGAATCGGCCGCTATGTGAATAGGTCAATGCATGCTCGATAGCAGTCCGCAGGTCTTCCTTCTTATCCACACGGGCCACGCCCTTGCTGCCCGCCGAATCGACAGGCTTCACGATGACGGGCATGGTGAAATCGCCGATGGCCGCTTCCGCCTCTTCGATGGACGCAAAGCCGCGGAAAAGCGGCACATTGAAGTCATGATCTTTCAAAAACTGGCGGAACAGGTCTTTATTCTGAAGGATACGCACCGATTCATAAGGCGGCGTGGGAAGCCCCAGCTGCTCCGCCACATAGGCGGCGGGCTCCACGCCGGGATCGGTCGCATACGACAAAATACCGTCGATCTTCAATTCCCGCGCGAGCGCCAGAATGGCTTCTTTATCGATGATGCTGACATTATGGTATTCGTCAGAATATTTGTGTCCGATGTTGTCAGGCAGATAATCGCAGGTCACGACATACGCGCCCAGTTTGTGCGCCGCTTCGATGGCGGGAATGATGTACCGTGAGCCGCCGAGGATCAGTAATTTTTTCATCGTTGATCCTCCTTAAGCAGCACAAAGCAGGCAGACCGCTGCATTCGTCTCTGCAGTGATCTGCCTGCTTCTGCTACGCCGCACGACAAAGGAACGATAGTTCCCTGTCACGCCCCCCCGTTACGAGATTTTGGTTTGAATACTTTTCTTCCCATATTTTTCCTGATCTCCTTCGCTGGATTCCCGGCAACGACAGCCTCCGCCGCTACATCCCGCGTAACCACAGCCCCCATCCCGATGATCGCGTCGTTGCCGACAACGATGCGGTCCCTGAGCAGCGCCCCAGGCGCGATATACGCTCGTTCGCCGATATGAGTATATCCGCCAATGAAGCTCATAGAATTAATCATGCAGTGATCCTCTATGCAGGCATCATGCCCTACATCGACACGCGACACAATCACTACATTATTCCCAACGCGCACATCCGGACAAAGATAACAATTAAACAAAATGCCACCCTCTCCTATCCGAGCGGTAGGCGAAACATCGCATTTATTTCCGACAACAGTTGCCAGCGGATAGCCTGCCTGTTTAACCTTCCTGTACAAAGCGCTTCGAGCTGCGGGTTCCCCATTGGCAATGACAAATTCAATATTTCCATAAAATATCCTTACATCAGAGAAGCGATATATTTTCGCCCCATGGCACATCTTTTCATTTGTCACATCATCCACAAAAACGATTTGTTCCCAACGGTCGACAGAACGGGCCAGATCTAGTACTTTCCGCCCCAGACCTCCGGCACAGTATATTGCAAGGATCATTTTCATACCTCACGGAATACATCAGCATGCATTACATTATTTCGTATTTCAAGTAACGCTCGTAACATTTTTTTATCATGCGCAATTTCAGCCGCCCCATCTTCATATGATCCAGCGTGGCGCGCAGTTCTGAAAAGGGAATCTGACGGTGTTTATATAAGACGCAGCGTTCTTTCCCGATCTTATAAAAAATCTCATCAGCATACCGTCCCTCAGTATACCGATCCAACTCCTCCAACCAGCGGATAGAAGCCCGTAGCGCCTGATACCGCTTCTCCGCATCGTTTCGCACCATCGCCGTCCAAGAACCCGCACGTCCCAACCGGTAAGCGCTCATGATCTCTGGGAAATAATGAAACTGTCCGCGCAGCGCCAAAAGAATCTGCTGAGGATAATCCGTTACATTTGCAATCTTGCGAAATTTTGGCATATCCCAAGCATACTTAGTCCGAAAAACCAGAGATGCACTGGCGCAGTACTCTCCTCCGCCCAGAATTACCTGCTGCGGCGTCACATCGCATTCATGGTCAAAATGCCGGTCATTGCGCACGATCTTTTCATCAACCAACCAATTTGCCGCGTGAAACGTGCCGGAACACTCCGGATGCGCTTCCATATAGCCGACCTGCTTCTGAAGCTTATTCGGATCCGTCCAATAGTCATCGCATTCCAGCCAGGCTACGTATTTCCCGCGAGCCATGGGAAAAAGAATATCCAAAAGCATACTTTTCCCCTTGGAATATTGATTTTCCTCTTCAAAGAGCGGCTTGATCACATCCGGATATTTGTCCGCATACTCCTGAATAATGGCATCTGTCCCGTCAGTGGAACGATCGTCATGCACGATCACTTCCATGGGATACTTTGTCTTCTGCATCAAAACCCCGTCCAGTGCCTGCCGAATATACGGAGCATGATTATACGCTACACAGCACACGGAAATCAACGGCTGTTTCATTCCTAGATTTTCCTCCAAGTGATATTTTCTGTATTGTATCACAGCGCAAGAAAAGCTGTCATACGCCGCATTAGGTTTCTCATTCTCTGCATTCAAATGGTAGGCAATCAGCATCCTCCGTGCTATAGTAAAAGAAATCATATGTATTTATAGAAGGAGAATCGTCATGAGTGAATTGACTTTGGTCACTTCTTATTTTGATATCGGCCGCAGCGACTGGGCTGGATTTAACCGCGGAGACGAGCAATACCTTTCGCATTTTAAACATTGGGCCCGCATGAGGAACTATCTCATTGTATACACGATGCCGACAATGGTAGAAAAAGTCCTAGAGATTCGTCGTTTATTCGGATTAGAGAATAAAACTGCCGTTATTCCAATTCCTGATGTCAATTTGATCGACCCAGATTTATATCAGACGTTTCAATACGTTATGAGCAATAAAGATTCTTGGCGATTCCATAAACGTTTGGCGAATCCAGAATCCTGGAATCCTCATTACAACTACATTATGGCGCTCAAATCTTATTGGGTGCAAGATGCCATCGCTCGAGGTCTTACAACAGGAATGGCTGCTTGGATTGATTTCGGATATGATCACGGCGGGCAGGATTTCCCTTATGCTGAAGATTGGGATTTTTCATGGAAATATGAATTTACACCTCATATCCATGTTTTTTTAAAAAATGACTTAGATGAAACGCCCATATTCCGCATTGTTCAAAACATGAAAGTTTATATGTGTGGTGCGCCAATCATTGCCCCCGATATGCTTTGGACAAAATTTTGGAAGGAGATTCGAAAATCCGCTTTTACTCTTACAGAATGTGGCCTCGCAGATGATGACCAAACGCTGATGCTCATGGTATACCGTGCGCATCCGGAATGGTTTCAAACGCATAAGATCACGTACTGGGGGCAAGCCCTTCATGACTATGGCGGAGAAGCACTGCGTGTCCGTCCTCATAAAAAGAAAAAAGCACCATGGCTCCACACGTTGGGGTACAAGCTCAAAGCTGACCTGCGGGATAAATATACGGAATGGGACATCCGCCGCCGCAAAGGTACGGATATCGAGAAAAAATATTTTCAATAACTAGTATAAGACAAGCCTGAACAATAGCACCAGCATCCTATTGCTCAGGTTTTTTTGTGCAAAAGTATTCTCATTGCTCTATTCCGTCTCTTTCTTGATTATGTATGCTCCTTTCTTCGGCCCTGAAAAATCAGCGGTTACTAAATGGAAATAATTGAAACATCCCATACACACCTCGCGTCGATTCCAGTTAAGCAATAGTTTCTTTCACACGCTTCTGACAAATAGGCAACGCCTTTGCGGAACAGTCTCATTTTTGCTATAGTATAAAAGAATTTAGTATAAATTTATCATGTATTCAGTCATGTTTTCATTTTCTAGCTAACTGTACGATACTTCTCCGGAGGCTTCCATGAAATCTGCTCTTCCTGTTTCTTACCGTGCCACCCTGGCGCTGCTCATTCTATACACATTAGCCATTTTCCCTGTCTCTTCTCTTTTGCCGGACTGGGCGAGTTTCGAGAACGGGCCGCTGGAAAACGCGCAGGTCATCGTGCTGCTCGGCGGCGCGCTGCTGTGCGTCCATTTTGCCCATTATTCGCAGGGTTCCCCCACGCACGGCATGTGGCTGCCATCGGCGGGAATTTTCCTGATTCTCGCTTTCCGCGAGCTCTCATGGGGACGCGTTTTTATGGTGGAGCGGTATTCTGAGATCGGCGAACCGATCCTCATCGCTTCTTCCGCCATGCCGTACCGCACGGCGATCCACGCGGCCGTAGGCATCGTGGCGGTGCTCTGCCTGTACCTGCTCATTCGCCACGTGCCGTGG
>ENA-OPCY01000841-OPCY01000841.1-human-gut-metagenome-genome-assembly--contig:-NODE-841-length-20587-cov-4.352425_pt1 | contig 20587 bp, 17 predicted proteins | sample MGYA00241568_ERZ501487 | MGnify/ENA primary metagenome ERZ501487 (study PRJEB25962, sample SAMEA2042574) | human gut metagenome | biome: human gut; feature: human-associated habitat; material: faeces... | reverse complement strand
AGCTACCGACGGTGCGGAAATCTGTTTACCGATAGTATCGGTTGCGGCTACTTCCTCTACATCCGAAAAGAATGAATGCTGCATCACATTTCCCATCGAAAGGACCACTGCTACTACTGCGGCGGCTTTGAACAGCGGCATGAAGCGTGCAGTCAATGTCAGGCGCTTTGCCTTGACCACCGGAACTTCCACTTCGGCAAGCACCCGGGCATCAAAATCCTCACCCAAATGCACTTCCTGCTGAAGCTGCTGATATACGAACAAGTCCTTGTAGCGAAGCAAGTGTCCGGGAACATCGTTACCGCTAAAGAAAGCACGCAGGCATGCTTCCTCTTCCAAAGAAGTTTCGCACTGCCAGTAGCGTTCCAAGAGTTGTTCTATATATTTAGAGTCCATAACCTTCTATATCAATAAACGTTTGTTTTACTTTTTGCCGCGCCCTGAAGAGGTTCACTTTTACCTGCTCCTCGGTCAAGTTCAGGACCGCTGCTATTTCTTTATAACTCTTACCTTCCACATCCCTAAGCAGCATAATCAACCGCTGTTTTTCGGGAAGCTTGTTCATCAGCCGGTGTATCAACGTCATTCGTTCCTTATTCACCAGCTTTTCGTAAGGGCTCGATGCATCGGAGACCTGCTCCATTTCGGGGAGCAGCTCCACGGTACGGGAGTCTTTTCGCTCGCTACGGTCTATCGCCAGATTTCTTGCCACAGTCAAGCAATAGGCCTCAATAGAACCGAATTGCGACCACTCGTCACGCTTGTTCCAAACCCTTATCAGCGTTTCCTGCACAACATCCTCTGCCTCTGCCCTATCGAACGTAATTCTCAGGGCTAACCGAAAGAGCTTATCCTTCAGCGGGAGAATGTCATTACGAAAGCTGAGTTCTTGCATCTCTAATAAATTGACGGTTAAGTATTCAGAAAGTTACAGCCTATTGCCGTTTTTTTTTGAATTATTTTCGGATACGGGTTCCACTGTTCCCGTTGATGGCTGATGCTAAAGTGATTACGACTTCGGACACACCCGCATTCAACGCCTCGAAAGAGTTCTCCAATTTTGGAATCATGCCACCTTGAATCACTCCATCGGCTACATATTGCTTAAATTCCTCCGGCGTTATCTGTGGAATCACGCTGTCATCATCGTCTTCGCTGCGCAGCACACCCTTCTTTTCAAAGCAGAACACCAAAGTTACATCGAACAAACCTGCCAAAGCCTTGGCGGTCTCTCCGGCAATAGTGTCGGCATTCGTATTCAGCATGTGCCCGTCTCCATCGTGTGTCAACGGAGCCATCACGGGAACCACACCCTTATGAATGAGGTCTGCCAAGAAAGCATCATTCACCTGCTTCACATCGCCCACAAACCCATAATCCACCTCCTTCACGGGACGCTTTACCGAACGGATTACATCCATATCGGCTCCCGTCAAGCCCAGTGCATTGACACCACGCGCCTGCAAGCCGGCAACGATATTCTTATTCACCAGTCCGCCATACACCATGGTCACCACCTTCAGCGTTTCGGCATCAGTGATGCGGCGGCCATTCACCATTTTACTTTCAATACCCAGTTGGGCAGCGAGCTTCGTGGCCGAGCGTCCGCCTCCGTGTACCAAGACCTTGTAGCCTTCGATGGCTGCAAAGTCATCCAATAACTTATAGAGGGTGGCTTCCTCTTCTACAATCTTGCCACCCACCTTTATTACAGTCAGTTTCTCCATTTTATTCCAAATAAGTATATCCGTACAGTCCGGAACGGTAATTAGACAAGAATTCCTTCCCTTCTTCCACAGAGATACGCCCTTCCTTGACGGACTGCGTCACCCAAGTTTCCAGCGTACGTACCAGTTTTTTAGGATTATATTGCACGTAGTCCAACACCTCAGCCACCGTCTCGCCGTCAATCAGTTGGTCGATGGTGTAGCCTTTGGAATTGACAGACACATGCACGGCATTCGTATCACCAAACAGATTGTGCATATCTCCCAGAATCTCTTGATAAGCTCCGACCAGAAAAACCGCCAGATAGTAGTGTTCCTTGTCGCGCAACGAGTGCAGCGGCAGGGTGGTCGTATCGGCACGCGAGCTGACGAAATTGGCAATTTTGCCGTCCGAGTCGCATGTCATATCCTGCAAGGTAGCCTCGCGGTCGGGTCTTTCATCCAGCCGTTGTATGGGCATGATGGGGAACATCTGGTCGATAGCCCAGGAATCGGGCAATGACTGGAACAGCGAGAAGTTACAGAAATACTTGTCGGCAAGCAGCTTGCTCAACTTGCGGAATTCCTCGGGGCAGTGCTTCATGCCGCTGGCAATGGAGTTGATTTCGCGGCAGATACTCCAGTAGAGTTTCTCTATTTGTGCACGCGTATTCAGGTCGACGATGCCATGGCTGAAAAGGTCGAGTGCCTCTTCGCGTATCTGCTGCGCATCGTGCCAAGGTTCCAGCATACTGCGCTGGCTCAGATTATCCCAGATGTCATACAGTTCCTTCACCAGTTCGTGAGCATCCTCTCCCGGTTCCCAGTCGTCGTCCATTTCGGGCAGGGAAGCCGTTTCCAGCACTTCGAAGATAAGCACGGAGTGATGGGCAGTCAGGCTGCGTCCCGTCTCGGTAATGATATTGGGATGAGGGAACCCGTGTTTGTCGGCAACATCAACGAAAGTCGACACCACATCGTTGACATATTCCTGGATGGAATAGTTGACGGAGCTTTCGCTACTTGAAGAGCGTGTACCGTCATAATCAACTCCCATACCGCCACCAGTATCCACGAATTCGATGTTGAAGCCCATCTTGTTCAGCTGCACAAAGAATTGCGAAGCTTCACGCAAAGCATTCTTGATGCGGCGTATCTTGGTTATCTGACTGCCGATATGGAAATGTATCAGCTTCAGACAGTCCTTCATATCTTTTTTCTCCAAGAAGTCCAGCGCTTCGAGCAGTTCACTGGATGTCAGTCCGAACTTGCTGGCATCTCCTCCGCTTTCTTCCCATTTGCCACTTCCACTGGAAGCCAATTTAATGCGAATGCCGATATTAGGTTTCACCTTCAATTGCTTCGCCATCTTGGCAATAAGATTCAACTCATTAAGTTTCTCTACAACAAGAAAAATGCGTTTGCCCATTTTCTGTGCCAACAGTGCCAGTTCAATGAAGCTCTCGTCCTTATATCCGTTACAAACCACGAGGGAACCCGGGTCTGTATTGACCCCTATCACAGCATGCAACTCCGGCTTTGAACCCGCTTCCAGCCCCAGATTGAACTTCTTCCCATGGTTAATCATCTCTTCTACCACGGGACGCATCTGATTCACTTTAATGGGATAGATAATAAAGTTCTCTCCTTTATACCCGTACTCGTCGGCTGCCTGTCTGAAGCAGCAGGACACCTTCTCGATGCGGTTGTCCAGAATATCGGGAAAACGCACCAATACCGGAGCCGCTACATCGCGCAACTGCAACTCGTCCACCAACTCTTTTAAATCGACGGCAACCCCATCCTTACGCGGTGTCACCACAACATGACCTTTGTCATTGATACCAAAGTACGAAGTGCCCCAACCAGTTACGTTGTACAGCTCTTCTGAATCTTCAATACGCCATTTTCTCATCAGTACATTTACTATTAGACTATTTACAATTTACTATTTTCCCACTATAGTGTGTCTTATTAAAGGGGGCGACAAAAATACACATAAATCTAATATATCCAGCTCCTCGGACTGAAAAATACACATTTACAAGGGATTAAAGTCCTAAAAGTTGGCGTAACCGTTGCACGGATTCGCTAATCTGGCTACGGCTTTCCAGATAACCGGCATCAAAACGATAACGGGCCTGCGAGTAGAAAGGCGCACGCTTGGCCAGCGCCTCCACAATGAAGGTGCGCAAATCCTCGTCCGTCTTGCCTTGCAGGATGGGGCGTTGCTGCTTCGCCACCCGGAGCCGGCGGAACAGAATATCGGGGTGTACATCCAGGAACACCGTCTGCCCGCAACCGTTCATGTACTCCATATTGTCAAAAAAACAAGGAGTACCACCGCCGGTAGAGACCACGACATCCTCAAATTCCCCTACTTCATGCAGCATGTTCCGCTCCAATTCACGAAAAGAGGCTTCTCCCCGCTCGGTGAACAATTCACGGATTGATTTGTGAAAACGTTCTTCGATGTACCAGTCCAAATCAATGAACGGCACATTCATTTCGCGGGCAAAAGCCTTTCCTAAAGTAGTTTTACCGGCTCCCATGTAGCCGGTCAAGAAAATACGTATCATATCTGCTACGAGTTACAGGTTTCCTGCAAAGGTAGCAATTCCAAGCTGAAAACGCCTCTGTATCAGAGAAAAATTTTGATACGCTTGCTTAAATCTTCGAATTCCTTTTCTCCCGGTTCACCGGTGGGTGTACCGAAGGGCATCTGTGCAATCATCATCCAGTCGTCGGGCAGGTTCCAGGTGCGACGTACCTCGTCGTCAATCAAGGGGTTATAATGTTGCAGGGAGGCGCCCAACCCCATATCTTCCAGCATAGTCCAGATGGCAAACTGGTGCATAGCGGAGGTATGCTGTGACCAAGTGGGGAAATTATCCTTATAGGAAGGGAATGCTTCCTGCAGCTTCTTGACTACAGAAGTGTCTTCAAAATAGAGCACAGTACCGTGTCCGCTAGCAAAACAGCCGTCAATCTTGGCTTCCGTCTTGGCAAAAGCCTCGGCAGAGATGCGTGCTTTCAGGGTTTCCTTCACAATGTTCCACAATTTCTTATGTTCGTCGCCCAGCAGCAATACAATTCTTGTAGACTGTGAATTGAAAGCTGACGGCACATTCTTTACGGCTTCACGAATAATGTGTACTATTTCTTCATCCAGCACCGACGAATCGCTGCCGATAGAGTAATAACTACGGCGATGCGCCATGGCTTCTGCAAATGTTCTCTTCATTTTTTGTCCTTTCTTTTTTTATTGAGTTTTCTCTTATTTATTTTATATCCGCCATACAAAGAAACAAATAAAAGAGTTAAGTTGTTCGGATTTTCTTTTTTACCTTTGTCCGCAGTTATGAAGAAAGAAAAATATTACGTCGTATGGGCGGGAGTCAGCCCGGGTATCTACACTTCCTGGACAGACTGCCAACTACAGACCAAAGGCTACGAAGGAGCAAAATACAAGTCGTTCGAATCACGCGAGGAAGCGGAAAAAGCCTTTGCCTCTTCGCCGTACGCGTACATCAAACGGTCGGCTCCCTCTCCTGCCAAGACTACTCCCGGCACCGACGCTCCCCTCCCCACCGCCGTCGCGGAAAACAGCCTTGCCGTAGACGCGGCTTGCAGCGGAAACCCCGGTGCCATGGAGTACCGGGGAGTACACGTCGCCAGCCGTCAGGAAATCTTCCACTTCGGGCCGATGTATGGAACCAACAATATCGGCGAATTCCTCGCCATTGTCCACGGACTTGCCTTGTTGAAACAGAAAGGTTTCGACATGCCCATCTACAGTGACAGCGTGAACGCCATCAACTGGATAAAACAGAAAAAATGCAAGACCAAACTGCCGCGTGACGCCAAGACCGAAGAGCTTTTCCGCCTAATAGAACGTGCGGAGAAGTGGTTGCGCGAAAACACCTACACCACCCGCATCCTAAAATGGGAGACAAAGCAATGGGGGGAAATTCCGGCCGACTTCGGAAGGAAGTAAAAAAACGCGGGCACCCCGGATTCTTCATCCCGCGTCAAGAAAATGATGCGGTCGAGCTTATGAATGAATAGCCGCCATCATGTTTTATTTGCTATACGATGCCTTCACGAAAGGAGCATCAAGCAAGTAGTCAAGACTCTGCTTCACACTCTCTTCTACGGGACAGCTGTATTTCTCAATCTCAGCTACGATGTGGCGCACGCCGGCAGTATCCGTATTCTTGAAGATAGCATCATAACCTACCATACCACTCTGTCCAATCTCGCGGTGATCCTTGATATGGAGCATGGTGAAACGTCCGGGATACTTGTTAAAGTAATCCACCGGGCTGTTCTGGCCACGCACTACCCAGTAAACGTCCATCTGGAAGAATACATATTCGGGATTGGTGTGTTGCAGCATGTAGTCCAGCATCAGCTCCTTGTCTTCCACTTTCTGGAATTCATGGGCATGATTGTGGTAACCGTATTTCAGACCGGCAGCCTGGCAACGCTTGCCCACCTCATTGTAATAGTCGCAGTAGGTCTGCAAGTCTTTCAATGTCTTGGGAACGGAGAGATACGGAGTCACGATGTACTCCATACCGGCCTCCTTATGGGCAGCAATGCACTGGTCCCACCATTTCAAGGCTTCCGTAAAATCGCCCGAAGCCAGTTCCTCGTCCGACAACCCGTGGGTAGTGTGCGAAGAAAGCACGGTCATACCGCTCTTTTCCACCATCTGTTTGAACTCCTGGGGAGTCTTGCCGTAGAACTTACCGTCATTGTAGTTGGCGGCCTCCACACTGGTATAGCCCATATCAGCCAAGTCCTTCAGAATCCGGTCGAGGTTACTGCCGTCCTTCACCAGGTCTCTTACAGAGTAGAGCTGGATGGCTACTTCCTTTTTCGTCGTTTCCGACGTTGTTTCCGTGCTGTGGCTGCTGCAGCTTGTGGCCATCATGGATAAGCACAGTGCTGACAAAATCATCATATGTTTGATTCTCATAGTACTATCTTTTTAGAAGGGATTAGTCGAGAACCTTTACGCGAATGTTGCGGTACCAAACATCGTCGCCATGATCCTGCACACCGATAAAGCCTTCGTGGTTTTCGCCTCCGCAGTTGTTCAACAGTTCGAAAGCCAAGGGCCACTTCTCTTCGCTGAACTTGCTGGCCTGCAACATTTCAGTCCATTGCTTGGTCCACAAGTGATATTCCAATACGTTTTCATCGTTCTGTCCGTGAACTACAGTACCTTTGTATACCATAATCTTGGCCTTGTTCCATTCGCCGAAAGGTTTGGCGTTCTGCGGAACAGCCGGTATCATGTCGTACAAGGAAGCAGCCTGACGGTTGTTGTCCTTACCCAGCTTGGCATCCGGATGATTGGCGTTGTCCAGCACCTGGAATTCGGGAGCAGAGATATAGATGGGTTCCAGCACTTCGTTGCCGTCCTTGTCCTTTGAAGTAACTTCCTGAGCCAGATAGAAGATACCGGAGTTACCACCTTTGGAAATCTTCCATTCCAGTTCCAGCTCAAAGTTCTTGAACTTATGGGCGAAAATCAAGTCACCGCCCTCACCGGTCTGTCCTTCGCCGGTACCGGTTCCGCAGAATTTGAGGCAACCATCCTCAATAATCCATCTGGAAGGCACTTTGTCCTTACCGTATCCACGCCATCCGTCCAGGCTCTTTCCATCAAAGATAGTGATATAACCGTCCGCATCAATCGGCAGGTTCAAGCTGTCCGTTTCAGGCGCTTTCAGAGACTTGGAATAAGACACCGCAGTAGTAGTAGGAGCTGCAGCTTCCTCCGTAGCGTTCGATTTCTTTGCACCGCCACCGCAAGAGGCGAGCATACCTCCGATAAGGCAACAAGCCAAAGAATAATATATTTTCTTCATAATCTGAAAAATTAAATGATTAGTATTCGTTTATGAGCATCGGAACCTGGTTCCGATACTCTTTTTAATGTTTATCTGGGCATATCGGGCAACTTCCAGCCTTCACGGTAGTTATGCTTGATGAGCTCTTCTGCAAAAACTTTGGCATTTACCGGATCTGTCCATGTCTTGTCGAAGCTTGGATGGCCGTTGTGTATCTTGAAGCCGTCCTTGATGACTGTACGCAATGTCTCGTCGTCGCCAATATTGGTAAAGCGCATGTTGGCTCCGTCCCATTCCAGTGTCTTGTTCAGGCCCTGCAGACGGATAGCCAATACACCCATTGCCACCATTTCGTTCATCGGTCCCGCTTCGGAGAAATCAGACTTAGGCATCACGCGGCTGGAAGGACTTTCCTTACAAGCACGTACCCAGTCCATCTCATGACCGCCATTCATAGCCTTCGGCACACGGCGGCAAACCTTCGGTGCATTGGGCACACGACCAGAAAGTAACCACGGGTTCTGTCCGTAGCAACCGCAAATCAGCGTATCCTTCGTTCCGTGGAAGATAGTCAGACCGCCACCGCTCTGCATCAGTTGCTTTCCTTCGGGGAAGCCTTTCGGACGGTCGGGCATCATGCCACCATCATACCAGTGAACTTCCACTTCGGGCATAGCCACCTTCGGCATATTCTCACGTGCGGGGAAAGTCAGCTTCACATGCTGTGCTTGCGGAGCGCAGGCATTGAGCAACAATGTAGATGAACCTTCTACCTTGGTAGGATACAGCAACTTCAAAGCTCTGAACGGCTGGTGCAGGATGTGGCAAGCCATATCGCCCAAAGCACCCGTACCATAATCCCACCATCCGCGCCAGTTCCAGGGATGATAGATTTCGTTATATGGATTCATCTTGGCAGGACCGGTAAACAAATCCCAGTTCAGGGTTTTGGGAATGCGGTCTTCCTTTTCGGGAACATTCAATCCTTGCGGCCAGATGGGACGGTCGGTAGCACATTCCACCTTCGTCACGTCACCGATTTCGCCGTTCCATATCCACTCGCATACCAAGTCGGTACCCTCGTCCGAGGAACCCTGGTTACCCATCTGGGTAACTACTCCCGTAGAAGCGGCCAGGCGGGTAAGCAGACGGGACTCATATACGGAGTGCGTCAACGGTTTCTGGCAATATACATGTTTGCCCATCGTCATGGCATCAGCAGTAATGATGGCATGTGTATGGTCGGCAGTAGCGATGATAACGGCATCGATGTCCTTACCCATCTCATCGTACATCTTACGATAGTCCCAATACTTCTTCGCATTGGGAAGCTCATCGAACACACCTTTCGCGTAGCGCCAGTCTACGTCACAAAGCGCCACGATATTTTCCGTAGCCTTCACATGGTTGATGTTGGTGTGTCCCATACCGCCGATACCTACGGCAGCAATGTTCAAACGGTCACTGGGAGGCACGTGTCCGTGGCTCTTACCCAAAATGCTGCTTGGAGCAATGGTAAGACCCGCCAAAGCTAAACCTCCGGTCTTAAGAAATTCTCTTCTTGTAAATTTCGACATGGTTCTTTAGATTTTAAAATCGGTTAATATAATGAGTTTTAAAACAATCCTTAATTACAGTAGGCATCAGACTACCGTCTTCTTCGGACGGAGCAGTCCGTAACCTTCTTTCATATGCCTCCGGCGCTCCCTGATTTCCTCCAGCGTCTGCAAGTCGCCTATGCCGGGCAGGTCGTGGCGGCGCGCATCCTCCAGGAAGGTCCATCCGTATTGGGAAGCAATGGCCGAGTCTCGCATCTGCGGCAATCTCGGATCGCGTTTCCCGCTCTCGATGGAGTCGGCCATAATATTGCATAGCTTATCCAGGTTCTTCCCGCCAAACGGCTTCTCCAGGCGAAGCGTACGGTTCACGCCATGAAGCTCCACTACGGCAGTCCGGAAATCATGCGTCATGCGCACGATACCTTTTGTACCGATAATGTCCGTATATGCATTATGAGTCTGGTTTCTGGAGAGTTGTCCGTAGACGAAGCCTTGTGTGACATCGAAGGCGATGCCGTTCTCGAACGTACCGTGGCACTGTACCCACCAAGGGTCCTTATAGTCCCACATCCGCATGCCTTGCGCATGCCAGGTCTTGTATTCACTGTCGGCATACCAGCGGGCAATGTCTATGTAGTGCATGCCGCAGTCGTGGTAGGCGGGACCCTCATATTCGTGTCCCTCGCCCGGCGCCAATCCCGGAGTCATGTGGCAGATGCGCAAGATGGCCAGTTCGCCAATTTCGCCTTCATCGATAAACTGCTTCATAGCCTGGTGATACCAGGAGTTGCGCAGATAAAGGTTGACAGCAGCAATGCGGTCATACTTTTCAATCAGGTCCACAATTTCCCATTCCTTGTCAATGGTATCGGCAATGGGTTTCTCCGTCAGGATGTGCTTATGGCTTCGGACAGCTTTCTCTATTTGTTCTTTTCTGGAATTTGCCAATGCAAAAAGACCAACAGCTTCTACACTCTGGTCGTCAAAGATTTCTTGTTCATCAGATATGATTCTGGATGAAGGGGAAAGGTTTCTTGCCAATTCTCGGGAGTCCGGATCGGTATCGCAGATATATGCGATGTCCCATCGACCGCTTTTTTGCATTTCCTCCCAATACATTTGCCCCATTCTACCGAACCCTATCAAACCAACTTTTATTTTCATGGTAGGCGAATATTAAATATTTACAGTTATAGTATTATCGGGGTCAATTGAATTACATGATTAAGAGTACTTGGACTGATAGTCATAGTAGCTGTCGTCGTAGACGTTGGATATAATTTTTTCATGATATTTGCAATGTTTATGTATGTGTTCTTTGCAAAAATAGGATAATTAGTGATAGAATGGAAGCAAGCAGATATTAAAAAAGCGTAAAAGGTAAAAGAACACTCTTTATTCATCATCGCCTAACAGCCGTGAAACACTCTGCCGGCAGCCGTCAACACCCACCTGCATCATAGATTCTGCGTAAGAAATATAGAAGAGAAAGAAGAATTAATAGGCTGTTTGCAGGAAATTAACTTCCTATTTAGTCATAACAGCCTAGCACAAGCGGGTGGAAGCAAAGTACGCAGAATTTTATTGCTATGAGAGAGACTGCATATCATTCAGTCTCTTATAATAGCCGTTCTTCTCGAGAAGTTCCTCGTGCTTACCACGTTCCACGATTTCACCTTCATAGAGTACACAAATCTCATCCGCATTCTTGATGGTGGAAAGGCGGTGGGCGATGGCAATCGTGGTACGGGTCTTCATTAGCCGTTCCAGAGCCTCCTGCACCAGTCGTTCGCTTTCGGTATCGAGTGCTGAAGTGGCCTCATCGAGTATCAGGATAGGCGGATTCTTCAAGATGGCACGGGCAATACTGATACGCTGGCGCTGTCCGCCGGAAAGCTTGCCGCCACGGTCGCCAATGTTGGTCTGATAACCGAGTTCGGTCTCCATGATGAAGTCGTGGGCATTGGCAATCTTTGCCGCTTCGACCACCTGCTCCATAGTTGCATTTTCCACACCGAAGGCAATGTTGTTGAAGAAGGTGTCATTGAACAGAATGGCCTCTTGGTTCACGTTTCCTATCAACGCACGCAGGTCGTGGATGCGAAAATTCTTAATATTCACACCGTCAATTGTAATCTCACCCAACTGCACATCGTGATAGCGCGGCAGCAAATCCACCAATGTAGACTTGCCGGAGCCGGACTGACCGACAAGTGCAATGGTTTGTCCTTTGGGCACCATCAGATTGACGTGCTTCAACACTTCGCGCTTGCCGTCGTAACTGAAGGAGAGGTCCTTAAATTCAATCCGGTCATTCATCCCGTGCAGCGGCAACGGGTTTACCGGTTCCTTAATGGGATTCTCGGCTTTCAGTATTTTGTCCACACGTTCCATGGATGCCAGACCCTTTGGAATGTTGTATCCTGCCTTTGCAAAGTCTTTCAACGGATTGATGATACTGTACAGAATCACCATATAGAAGATGAACGTTGATGCTTCCATGGAAGTGCCGTCGCCCAGAATAAGCAGACCACCGAACCACAGTACCAATACAATGAGCAGCGTACCGAGGAATTCACTCATCGGATGTGCCAACGACTGACGGATGGCTACCTTGTTGGTTGCATCACGCAGCTCGTCGCTGCATTGCTTAAAACGGTCCACCATCTTGTCTTCTGCTATAAAAGCCTTGATTATACGCAGTCCGCCAAGCGTCTCTTCCAATTGCGACATGGTATCACTCCATTTTCCTTGGGCTTCCAACGACTTACGCTTCAGTTTCTTGCCGACTTTTCCCATCAGCCAGCCCATACCCGGCAATACCAGGACAGTAAACAGAGTCAGCTGCCAGCTGGTTACAATCAGAGTGGAAAAATAAAGCAGAATCAAGATCGGATTCTTGAGCAGCATATCCAGTGAACTGGTAATGGAGTTCTCAATTTCGCCTACGTCACCGCTCATACGTGCAATGATGTCCCCTTTCCTTTCTTCAGAGAAAAAGCCGAGCGGCAAGTGCATCACTTTGGAATAGACCATCACGCGGATATCGCGTACCACTCCCGTACGAAGGGGAATCATAATGGCAGAAGAGCCGAAATAGCAGGAGGTCTTCAGCATGGTCATGAAAGCAAGGAAGAGCCCCATGAACAGCAATGTCATCTGTGGCCCGTGTGTCTCAATCATCTGAGTGACGTAATAATAGAAATTGTTCACCGCCACTTCCTTCAAGCTACCGCTTCCCCACTCCATGAAGTGATACACTTGGGTGTTCTCCCCCGTCTTGAAAAGGATATTGAGAATAGGAATGAGCAGTGTGAATGAAAAGACATTGAATATAGCGGACAGCACATTGAGCACGATTGCCCAACCGATATATCTCTTGTAAGGCGACACAAAGCGCCGCATCAGTTGTAGGAATTCCTTCATTGCTTGTAGTTAAGTGAATTATGAGGTCGCAAAGATACAAGAAAACGAGGGAATGGAAAAGGGTTTCAGGTTATTTCTGCCTAAATGCCCACATTCTCTACTTTCTTTTGTGTCCTTGCATACTTCTCCAGCACCATGTACACTCATACATTGTCATCTTAATAATAGCCGGCTCATTTATTTTCCATCTTTACTCCTAACTTCCACACAATTTTCTTCAAACTTCAATATGCCCAAGCAATTATATGAGTAAATAATGAAAAAGATGTACCTTTGCACCCGACTTAACTGAGAACTTTGTTCACCACATGAGAAAAGCTATTATCACAACCCTATCTGTCCTAATCGTACTTCTGTCCATTGCTTGCAATACCCGAGTGAACTATAATAAGTACCTGATTGCAATTGACTCGCTCATCGTTCAGCAACCGGACACTGCCCTATCTATGCTCGAAGCATTCCCGACAAACAGCCTGCAGACCCAAGCTGACAGTGCTTATTATGGCCTATTAATGACAGAAGCAAGAGATAAGAACTACATTATCCAAACCAATGATTCCCTGATACAATCGGCCCTGACCTACTACAACGGCACAAACGACATAGAAAAGCGGGCAAGGGCCCATTACTATTCCGGCTGCGTCTACCGGGATTCACAGAGAAGAACAGAATCTATGACTCAATACCTCATAGCAGAGCCCTTAGCTGAAGAAGCAGGAGAGAAACGTCTGTTAAGTCTTATCTACCTGAATATAGGTTATCTATACTATTCACAAAACCTAAATACACAAGCCGATTCCAGCTATCAATTGGCACAACAAATAGGTATTCAGCTAAAGGACTCTGTTCTTCAAGCAGAAGTTCTGTCACGACGAGGAGTCATCTGTATGGAAAAAGGAGAAGAATTCTATCCCGAAGCCGAAAAAATGATGTTGAAGGCACTCGCTATCGTCCAAAAACAGTCCAACATACAATTAAAAGAAAATGTGTTCTCCTCACTATGCCAACTATACAACTGGATGGAAAACGGAGAGAAAGCTATAGAATTCGCCAAACAGAATCTTGGCGTACAGAAAGACCGCACAACATGCTACAAAGCTTTCGAACTACTTGGAAGCGCATATTACCTAATATTGCAATATGATTCTGCCCGCTACTACCTACAAAAATCCCTTTTCACAACAGACTATGCCACCAAAGCCGGGGCTTACATGTATCTGGCAGACATAGCCAAAGAGCAAGGAGACTTAGCTACTTCCTTAGAGATGGAACGCAACTACTCTGCCTATTTGGACAGCATGCAGAAGTCCAGACAGCCCGATGCCATTGTCTGCGCAGAACAAGGGATGCCAAGCAACAAGCAAAACATAATCAGCAAACACACCCATTATCGTATCATAGGTATATCAATAATCATATTAACCCTCATTGTAGCTGTAATCATCCTATCCTATAAGAAAAGAAAACAAAAGCCCAATAACCAAACCGAAAAAGAAATGCTGCATAAGGCAGGACTTGTTCTATTCGAACAATCTGAGGTATACAACAAGATGACTCTAATCATCCGCTCTCATAAAGAAAAGGCAGAATCAGAAATAATGCATCAAGGTGACTGGCTACAACTAATTGCAGAAACCAACAAATGTTGGAATAATATTGCCCGGGAACTACAATCAAAATATCACCTGACAGAAGACGAAATCTACTTATGTTGTCTGTACCTGACAAACCTCCCGATAAGCCATTTTTGCCATATATTGAGCTGCGAACGGGATACTATTTACAAAAAGGCAGACCGCATATTAGAAAACAAAATGGGATTTGCACACAAAGAGATATCTCTTAAGGAAGCTTTAAAAAAGAATCTCCAATCATCTTGCCAATCATAACAATCATTAGCAAGTACAACAATTATACAATATTATACGCCATTATACACCGAAATTATACAATATTATACACTTATCCTGCCGTATTAAACCGACCTTTGCGGCATCAATAATCAAAAAAGTGTATAATGATGAAAAAACTATTGTCTATCTTAATTGCGACATTCTTTTTAAGCAATATTGTGACATACGCACAAAAAAAGAACAATCCTTTTACAGAAATCGCCCTAATCCAAGCAAAAAGAAAAAATCCGACTAGTAAAGGAGATACCCCTATATCTCGTAGTATCATTCAAACCGCCAACGCCTACCTATATAATAATACGGTATGTGTCGACTTCAACGAGGTATTACCCACCGTCACCATCCTCCTCATCAATGAATCAACCGGTGAAACCGTCTATTCAGAAACATACGATGCTCCAACAAATATCAGCATCAACCTAGATGAAGAATCATGCGGCAACTACTCCATTCAAATAGAGTCCGATGAAGCATTCCTATATGGCAGCTTCACGCTATAGAAACATCCAACTGACAAGGAAGTGATATATATCACCAATTTATAAAACGAACCGATTGAAAGGACTGAATACGCGTTAAACCAGTCCTTTCAAAAGGCAAACTAAATTAATTTCCAGAATTATGAAGAAAAAACATTTTCTTTTTATTCCCATCATTACAATGGGAATATTCGCCATTAGCTGCACCAACACTTTTGACGAGCAGTTTGTTCAAGAAGACCAACAAATGCCAACAACGAAGTCAATGGGAGATGGTCAATATCAAGTATTAGGCTACGGTTATGATATAACCGGAGAATATCTTGCCAGACAATCCATAAAAAACGAAGTATTAGATATTGCAGGTTTCTATGCGAAAAATCCCCAATTATACAAAGTGGAATATGTAGGTGAAATCAAAGACAACTTTTATGCTGGAGAAGACTACATGAACTATGTAAAAGACATCATCAATAAAACGAATTTTAGTGGTTCGGTTGCTGCAAAAATCAATCCTAAAAAAGATGGGGCAACCAGCACAGACACCTCCAATAAGGAAGTACCCTATAGCCTTTCAGCAAATGTCTCTTTTGACAAAGAATCAAGCAATAAGACTTCCATTACGACCAAAGAGACCTACATTCGGGTCGACCAAATCAAGCAATTAGAACGCTACCAACTTTATGCTGACCCCACAGTTTTGGCCGACTACCTCACTCCATACTTTAAGAGCAGACTTTCTACAGCCTCTCCTGATGCCATTATTGAAGAATTCGGAACACATATTCTTATCGACTTCAATGTAGGTGGACGCCTTTCTATATTCTATAAGTCAACTATCACCGACAATCTAAAAGTAGAGTCTAAAACCAAAATTGCCAAAGGAGGCATCACTGGTGCCATTAAAACGGTTAACCTCTCCTTCTCCGGAAGTTCTACTACAACCGAAGTAGAACAATACCAAAGGAGAAATAGTAACTGGTCATGCAACGTCAACATGTATGGCGGCCAGCACGATGGTCATACAATCACAATAACATCCGACGGAGCAACCAACCACACATTCAATCTTAGCGGATGGCAGCAGTCTGTTGACAAAACGCATTGTGTATTGACAGAAATTAATTTCAATAAGACATACCCCATATACGAATTCATCAAAGACCCTATAAAAAAACAGCAAATTAAAGACGCTGCAGAAAAATACATCAAAAGCAAAATTCGTCCGATTATAGAGGTAAAACCAATGTTTCAAATAAAAAGTCCACACACAAAAGACAACTGGTGGGTTTTTTCACAAGATGACGTAAACTATATAAATCAAGTAAGCGGTGATTATTTAACTGACTTTTTAGGATTTGTATTAGTAGAACCTGCACCCAATACAAAACCAATGCATCGCCTGAAAAGCATACATACCAAAGACACGTGGTATGCTTTCAGTTACGCTGATGTTGAATATGCTAAAAAGAAATGGAATGAACAGTATTATGGAATAGATGGATATGTATATGCTGACGAGCAACCCAATACTGTACCACTGCATCATCTCAAGAGCACACACACAAAAGACACTTGGTACACCAACAGCTATGCGACCGTAGAGTATGCCAAAGCTAAATGGGGTGAACAATATTTCGGAATTGACGGATATATAATCAAACCCTAACCATTCTCCAAGACATAACAGAAACACTATATTAACGTGAATTCGATATGAATCAAAAGAGGTTTTGAACGAAGCTGATGGCTGTGATGGCTGATAGTACAGCTATATCGAATTCACGTATAGTTAATAATACTACTTTATTCATACTGTTTTCAAACCAAGCACCAAACAAGGTCCAAGGAAAGAGCAAACCACACCGGAAGAAATCATGCGGTCATGCTCCTTAACCGAGCTTTATGAATTGAGACCAAAAAGGGAGCATCTCAGGATGCGTCCAATTATGGCAGCCGAAAGGGAGCTGGCATCCATTTGCCCTATATGACCATGCCGGAATTTGCTCAATTGCAAATTTCATAGCCAATTTGTAAGAAGGACGTTTCAAATGAACTTCTTTATCATGAGTATTCAAAAGCAAAAAGACATCTTCGGGGAAAAAAGAATTACTGTCTGCCATGCACTTATCAATTATAGCTTTGTAATGCTCTGTAACTGCTATCATCTTACTGATTTTCCTTAAAGAAAAGCCACCATTACCAACATGAAACCAACAATACTTCATTCTGCGCAGATTCTTAGGATAGAAAATACTCCAGAAGCAACGCTGGACAAACCAGACGAAACGAGTAGGAAACCTCCAATATTTTCTTTGGTGCGGCATCCACGGCGCACCAATATAATCATACCCCAGTGAAGCCCAAAAGAACAATTCGTCTTTAAACGCATAAGCATCCAATTGATAAACAAGCATATAAGTATAGCTCGAAAAAGTTCTATAAAAAGCCACGTCAAGCATTAAACGATTATAAGCTTCAATACCTTGGAAACATCTGTCTGGGAAAGATATTACCTTAGGGAGTAAAAATTGAGATTGTATATTGGAAATATCCAGATTTTCAGGCTTAATAATCACTATGGAGTAATCAGACAAAATATCCAAGCACTGTTTCAGCGACACCGCTTCCATCTCTGATAGAGCAGGTAAATAAATAGGCACTACTACTACAATATCTTTTTTATCCATACACTATAACTTTGAAGGGCACAAAAATACACAATATAAAAGATATAAAAATCATTTCAATCACAGAACTTCAAAACTTTCCTTTACCTTTGCATCGTATTACAATATATAGACAAGCATGGAGCAGCCCTTTATAGTATATGATTCACAAATTTTCGACCAGCAGAAATTCGGCGGCATTTCTCGCTATTTCTGTGAAATCATGTCCAATTTACAGTTTAATTACGATATTGCAGTACGCTATACAGAAAATCATTATCTATTGAATAGTAAAATCAAGAGACACGGTATCTACATCCCCCATTTGTTCTTTAAGTATCATCAACAGAAACTGTATCAAAGCAACGCCAAACTAATCTTAAAGCTGATGCAGAAACACGCTCCATTTGTCTATCATCCGACATATTACAATCCCCTTTTTCTTAAGCAAATAGGCAATAATCCTTTTGTGATAACCGTACACGACATGACCTATGAAAAATATCCAGACTTGTTTCAAGACTCCATATCCATTATTCAACAGAAGAAAGAAATTATCACAAAAGCCAATCACATTATAGCCATTAGCGAACATACCAAGAAAGATATCATAGAAACATTAGGCATATCCCCTCAAAAAATAGACGTTATCTACCACGGTTGTAGTCTACAATCCACTATAAGCAAGCCTAATCTACATCTTCCCCAAAGATACATTTTGTTTGTTGGTGACCGGACATCCTACAAAAATTTCCAACGATTAGCAGAAGCTTTCAGTATAATTCATCAAACAGATGCACATCTACATCTAATATGTGCAGGCAAACCGTTTTCAAAGGCTGAATCAGAATTAATATCACGTATAGGCATCGTTTCGCATACACTGCAAATTTCGGTCAACGACCAGCATCTGAAAGAATTATACAACCGTGCTCTGCTATTTGTATATCCATCTTATTATGAAGGTTTCGGCATCCCTATTTTAGAAGCCTACACTTGCAACTGCCCCGTAGCCTTGAGCCAAGCCTCTTGCTTTCCTGAAATTGCCGAAAATGCAGCGGCATATTTCGACCCATTCTCTGTTTCTTCGATGGCAGAAGCTATCAAAAGTGTGATATACGACGAAGCTGAACGCACCAGACTTATACTTGCCGGCAAAGAAAGGATTAAACTTTACTCTTGGGAAAAGGCAACCCGCCAAACCGAACTTGTCTACCGGAAAGTAGCAAAAGCAGTCTTCTGACCATTCATTTCCGCATAGAGAAAGCGTTGTTCAATTTCAGCAAGAAGGTCAGGACAGGCTTTACCCTCTTCTGGAAACGGTGTGTCTTGCTCATCTCACGGAAAAGTTCAAACAAAGGCTGCTTTTTCAGGCAAGCAGCCAACTGCAAAGAGTCGAGTATCATGGGAGGAAATATTCCCTGCAGGATATATTTCTTTTCCTCCTCACAAAGACTTAAAGAGACAGAACTGATGCCTTGCATATTAAAGATACTTATCACCCTCTCGACATGTCTATAAGAACAGCTTTCAAGCACTATCTTCTTCACAAAGAATTCCCAATCAGAAACAATCTTAAGCGTCTCCGTATAAAGGCACCCCTCAAATAATGCTCTCTTTATAAAAGCAGCAGGATGTCCCAAAGAGCGTTCCAAAAAATATTCAAAGCTCAAGACATCCGGGTATACAAACAAATCCTCCTTTCCATCGCCGTGTACAAAAAGCAAATCCCCGTAAACAATGTCTTCGTCCGACAAAAAAGGATGAATGTCCTCCAATACAGCAAAGTCATGAAGAAAATCACCCGAATTCAAAAAAAGTAAATACTCTCCAGATGCCTCCCGGATGCCTTTATTCATGGCATTATATATGCCCGAATCTTTTTCAGAGCACCAATAAGCAATTTTATCCTGATTGTTCACAATCAAGTCCTTACTGCCATCAGTGCTGCCACCATCTATGACAATATATTCAAAGTCAGAAAAGCGCTGTCTGAAAACACTGTCCATTGTCTTGGCCAGTCCTTCAGCATTGTTATAGTTGATAGTTATGACAGATAGTTTCATTTGTGAAAAAGTCCTTTTATATATTGACGGAAAAATCTTCTATACCATTTATTTCTATGCGCCTCGCGCTTCTTGCGCAGATAAAGCAGTTCGCGAATGATGTGCAATGCACTGCCTCCAAAAAAGGAAGCATAAAGGGTTCTGTGTTTTGAATAGATATAAAACTCCGTTTCATTAAATACATCGGCCTGCTTTGCCGCAGTTATCATAGATTGCTCCTTGACACGGTAATAAAAGAGTGGAGAGGGTATCTGATACACAAGACTATTTTCATCTAACAACCTGATAAAGAACTCCCAATCCTCGTGTCCTTTCCGCATATTCTCATCATAGCCGCCAATGGCCATGCAATCACTGCGCCTAAAAAAAGCAGAACAAAAAATATGATTTCTCTGAAGCAACTCCTCATACCCTTCATAACGCAAATTCCAAACCTTATTTTTTACTCCGAAAAAAACTCCTCGACAAAATACCAGTTTCAGGAATGGATTGTCCTCGAATGCCTCCATCGCCTTTTCCATATACTCCGGATGTATAATGTCATCTGCATCCAACGGCAATATAAATTCTCCCTGAGCCAATTCTATACCTTTATTTCTTGCAGAAGACAATCCTCCGTTTTCCTTGAATACATATTTAATTCTTGAGTCTTTCCACGTATACTCCAATGCCACTTTTTCTGTTTCATCAGGCGAACCGTCATTCACAACTATCGCTTCCCAGCACTGATAAGTCTGAGCCAATAAAGAGTTCAAGGCTTCGGGCAAATAAATGGCTTGATTATAACAAGGTACAATAACAGACACCATACCCTTTTCATTTAATGCGTCCATACAATATGTTTATATTTTATCTAAATTATTTAGCAGATGACAATAATCAATTTACAAAGTTAAGAATCTTTC
>ENA-OPCY01000836-OPCY01000836.1-human-gut-metagenome-genome-assembly--contig:-NODE-836-length-20619-cov-2.193348_pt1 | contig 20619 bp, 14 predicted proteins | sample MGYA00241568_ERZ501487 | MGnify/ENA primary metagenome ERZ501487 (study PRJEB25962, sample SAMEA2042574) | human gut metagenome | biome: human gut; feature: human-associated habitat; material: faeces... | reverse complement strand
CTCCACAGGCCTATAGTCAGAGGAAGTGTTTTTGGCACTTACGCTACCTCTGCGCGGGATGACCCCGCCCTCATACATCATCGCTTCAGCAAGTGTGGTCTTACCGGAACCAGCACTGCCTACAAGAGCGATATTCTTGATTTCATTCGGATTGTAGGTTTTCATGGTAATTAATTTTAGGTTATTCGTCAAAAATGTCGACTCAATCGTTTTAAATCGGTTCACAAATTAAACAGAATTTTTCTAAAATCAAAGAAACCCTGGTTCAAATTTAACAAAATCAACTTTTCCTTAGTTAAAATAACCATTGTTATTTCTTCCTTTTTTCCGGCTAAAAAACGAGATAAGAAATGTACCGTGTCTGTATACGATTTTGTCAGTATTTGTTAATTATTAAAAAACAAATGCAGGAAAAGCGATATCAGGCGTATACAATAAAAACTTTGGCGCATTTTTTGCACAGAAGAAAAAGATAAATATCAATCGATAAATAAAAAATGGAAAATACAACAATGTTTGGAGGTAGTCTTTGGATATGGGTTATATTCATCGGCTTCACAGTTATTAGCTGGCTGATCAGTCATCAACTGAAAAGCCGGTTTCAGAAATATTCGAAAATACCCACAGCAAACGGTATGACCGGAAGAGATGTAGTGGAAAAAATGTTGCGGGATAATGGAGTGACAGGCGTTAAAATCGGTTCTGTGGAAGGGATGCTGACCGATCACTACAATCCGGTGAATAAAACCATCAACCTCAGCCGGGATGTCTATTACGGAAACAGTATCGCCGCTGCAGCCGTAGCTGCCCACGAAACGGGCCACGCCCTGCAGCACGCCAAAGGATACAGTATGCTTAAGCTACGGTCAACGTTGGTGCCGGCAGTAGAGTTCGCTTCCCATTGGGTGCAATGGATTTTGCTGGCCGGTATCCTGATGGTGAACAGTTTTCCGGGACTATTGCTGGTCGGGATCGGGCTTTTTGCCATTATGACCTTATTCAGTTTCGTTACCTTACCGGTAGAGATCGATGCCAGTCACCGCGCATTAGCCTGGCTGCGCAATTCCGGAATCACGGATTATCAAACCCAGGGATATGCTTTCGATGCCTTGAAATGGGCAGCCTATACTTATGTGATTGCAGCTCTCTCTTCACTGGCCACCTTGCTTTATTACATCATGATCTATTTAAACAGAAGAGATTGACCTATTGCTTCATGTGACAATTTTATCAAGATTAATTCCCAATAGCAGAAACGGGATCCAATAAAACGGATCTCGTTTTTTTTGTTGAATATCAGCAAGAAGCTTCTGTTATACCTAGCTAACCGTATATTTACATTAAAAAAATAAAAAAATCTGCTACCTCCTTTCGTCCCCCTCATCGTATATATAGAGTAAAATTAGCAAATCTTATAGAATGTTGGAATACGACAATAATTACATACGCCGTCTGATACAACTTAATTTGGTGGGTGGACTTTCCCCGGAAGAAAAAGGGAAATTGGAAAATTGGATTGATGAATCGGAAGAACACCGGTTACTTTTTTACAAAATAAAAAAGCAATTGAGTGTAAATGAAATAAGAAATTATTTACAGACCGATGTAGAAGATGCCTGGAAAAAAGTGAGGGAAAAGACGTTCGGAGCTCCCGCTGTCCGTCCGCGCAGGGTACTGAAGTGGTTGAAATATGCCGCAGTGGTGATACCGGTTTCATTATCACTGAGTTTGTGGTATGCCTGGAAAGAGAAAATGGAAAATAAACAGGCAACAGTGGCCTGTTTAAGTCCGGTTTTGACATTAGATAACGGAGAAAAATATCAGTTGGATCCGGAAGAACAAACAGAAATATATGTGGATGAGGAGGTAAAAGCATACCAGGCAGGAGGAGGGTTGATTTACGATACGACAGCCCGGCAAGAAGAAAATAAATATAACCGTATCGAAGTACCCCGGGGGAGCGAGTATTGGATAGTATTGCCAGATGGGACACGGGTGTGGCTGAATGCAGCGACCGAATTAAAATATCCGGTCGCATTCCATGCAAAAGAAAGACGGGTATATCTGAAAGGAGAAGCCTATTTCGAAGTGGCTCCCGATAAAAACCGCCCTTTCTATGTAGAAACAGAAGAGGTTAAAGTCCGGGTACTGGGAACGGTGTTCAATGTGAATACCCACTACACCCGTGGGGTAAGGACCGTACTGGTCGAAGGTGCTGTAGCGCTTGAATGGGGTGATCAAAAAGAAATCCGGATGAAACCCGGAGAATTAGCTGACTTTGACCGCACAACGACAGAGGTTACTTTAAAGGAAGTGGATGTCACTTCCTATATTTCCTGGAAAGAGGGATATTTCGTTTTTGAAGACGAACCCCTGGAAGAGATCATGCACACCCTGTCGCTATGGTACGATAAAGAGTTTCTTTTTGTAGGAAAACGAAGCCGGACTCTTCACTTTTCCGGTCATATCAAACGTTATGAGCGGATAGAAACGATTTTGTCGGCCATTACCGACGTGACAGGAGTGGAATTCCGGATGAACGGACAAATAATTCTAATACGCTAGATATCAACTTAATTACAAATTTATGAAAAAAAGTCGATGGTGTTTCCAGGTTCCCCGGGGATATTGGAGGAAAAGCTGGAAGATAACAAAAATGTTTTCAGTATTGATGTGTGCCCTGACTTTTTCTGTATCTGCCGCTGCTTTTGCACAACACGAGCGGGTAACTTTAAATTTCAGGCAGGCTACGGTCAGACAGGTGTTGAATGAAATTCAGCGGCAAACCCGTTTGAGTTTTATTTACAACACCGAACAAACCGAACAATTGGGACAGATTTCTGTAGAAGCCCATAATGAGAGCGTGACGAGTTTATTGGATCGTATTTTGACCGGGACCGGTCTGACCTGGAAGATTCAGGAGGATCTGATTCTGATATCCCAGGCTGGTCCGGAAACCACAGCTATACCACAAGCCCAGGAGCAGGAAACCGTTCTGCTTACCGGAACAGTTACCGATATTCAAAAAATGCCACTACCGGGAGTAACGGTGAAGATCTCCGGAACAAGTTTCGGAACTTCCACCGATGCTAATGGCAAATTCCGGTTCAGTTATCCCAAAAACAAGGCACAGATTGTATTGGAATTTTCTTTTGTCGGCATGCAGACAACTTCTGTAAAATATGCCGGTCAGAAAGAGATCGATGTGATCCTTTACGAAGATCAGAAGGAATTGGACGAGGTGGTAGTGACCGGTTACCAGGTACTGGATAAACGGACCCAGACCAGTGCCATTACAACGGTTAAAGCAGAGGATATTATGATTCCGGGGGTAACGAGCATTGACCAGATGCTGGAAGGACGTATTCCTGAAATGACCTTTATGCTGAATTCCGGAGAAGTGGGAGCTACTCCCCGTTTACGTGTCCGGGGAACTTCTACTTTGCTGGGAAACCGGGAGCCTCTGTGGGTATTGGACGGTATCGTGATGACAGACCCTGTCGATGTCGATCCCGACGATTTGAATAATCCCGATTACCTGAATATTATCGGTAATGCCATTGCCGGTATCAATCCTCAGGACATCGAACGGATCGATGTATTGAAAGACGCTTCTGCCACGGCTTTATACGGAACACGTGCAGCGAACGGAGTGATTGTAGTAACTACCAAAAAAGGACGGATCGGAAAACCGGTTCTTTCTTATTCCCACTCTTCTAAAATCACCCGCCGCCCACGCTATACCGACCGGAATATCAATCTGATGAATTCTCAGGAACGGGTACAATTCGGGAAAGCACTGGCAGACCAGCATTATATATTTCCTACCCAAATGCCGTTGGTAGGGTACGAAGGTGCTCTTTATCGTTTACAGAGCGGTCTGACAGACTACGATACTTTCCTCAACGAGGTAACCTGGTACGAACAGGTCAATACCGATTGGTTCGATATTCTGACCCGGGATGCGTATTCCCATTCCCATACGTTGAATGTAAGCGGAGGTTCGGATATCGTTCGCTATTATGCTTCCCTGGGATACGACCGGGATAACGGGGTTTCCAATACAACTTATACGGAAAGATACACCGTAACTGCCAAAATGGATGTACAGATGACTTCCAAAATGCTGATGGCAATCAAACTGAACGGTAATGTACAAAAGAAAAACCACCTGGTCTCCACCCTTGATGCGATGGATTATGCTTACAATACGACCCGGGCATTACCTTGTTTCAACGAAGATGGTTCCCTGTTTTATTACGAACGTTATAGAGGAGGATACGGAGGACAGGGAAATAAATACCTGCGTTATAATATTGTCAACGAAATTGACAACAGCTCCAGCGGATATGACGGTAAGGGTATTCAGGTCGATTTAAACCTGAAATACAACATTCTGCCCACCTGGGATGTCACAGCTACCGGTTCATATTCTGTCAGCAGCACCTTACAAGAAGATTGGTGGGGCGATAAAACAGCCTATGTCGCTGCTTTGAAAAACGGGGAATACGAAGATAAACCGATACCGGGAGATGACGGAAAATGTATTCTTCCCTATGGAGGTATTTTGAAAACCAAGAATTCAGATACGGAAAATCTGACATTCCGTTTACAATCCAATTACCGTAAACTGTTCGGAGAAGATGACCAGCATTTGATTACAGCCCTGTTAGGATATGAGGTTAATATGCTACGTTCCAAATCGATGAATAATGAAGTGAGAGGCTATTTGAAAGAAAGAGGGATGCAGTTTGCCGATATGAGTTCGCTGAACCTCGACGACTACCCTTTATATAAGGAATGGCTCCAGCAAAATCACCTGACCCTAACCCGGGGATTGACCAATCAGTTGAGTTTATACTTATCCCTGACTTATGGTTATCGGGAATATTTTACATTGAATGTAAACGGACGTACGGATGCTTCCAATAAATTCGGAAGCCGGAGTAACGAACGTTTATTGCCGGTATGGTCGGTATCCGGCATGTGGAATATACAGGAAACTTTCCTGAAAGAGGCTTCCTGGTTGTCTGAAATGCGCTTACGCATGTCTTACGGTATGCAGGGAAATATGCTGGACGGCCAGACTCCGAATATGCTGATCACTCAACAACCGATAAATTCTTATTACAACGAGAACGTCTCCAATGTATATCAGTTCCCGAACCCCAACCTGAAATGGGAAGAAACGAAGCAAACCAATATCGGATTGGATATGAGCTTTTTTAACGGACGCCTGAATATCGGTGGAGATTTTTACTACAAAAAGACTGAAAATGTCTTCTCTTGGGTAAATGTAGCTCCTACCAATGGATTGACTTCTTATCTGATGAATAACGGGAGTTTGAAAAATGTCGGTTATTCGGTCACTTTGTCGGCAACTCCAGTTAAAATCAATGATTTTGCCTGGAGAATTTCTACCAGTTATTCAGCGAATAAGAACAAGACACAAACGGATGCCGTCGAAAAATACGAACTGGAAGATTATCTGGCAGGTACGGCTATCATTAGCGGAGAATCCGTCGGTACGTTTTACTCCTATGAATTTTTGGGATTGAACGCACAAAACGGAACACCGGTATTCGATGACTATACCGACCGCCGGCATTTACTGGAAGACAAAAGTCTGGAAGATGTAGTCCGTATGGTGATGACGAAGAGCGGGACCCGGGAACCGGTCTTTAGTGGTAATCTTTTCAATACATTTACCTGGAGAGGAATCACTTTATCCTTCAACCTGGCCTATAGTCTGGGTTCCAAAGTGCGTCTGTTCGCTCTGTACGAACCGATCATTTCGGGTGTCAGTGCGGAAAATAATGTACGGAAAGAGTTTGTCAACCGTTGGCAAGTGCCCGGAGATGAAAAACGTACCCGTATTCCGGCCATTATCAATCGTTCGGACGAGATGTACGATTACTATAACCGCCATTGGTCGCAGGAGCAAAGTAATAAAACCAAAACTTTTGCCTATAACCTCTGGGATATGTATGACAATTCCGACATCCGGGTAGTCAGCGGTAATTATCTGAAAATGCAGACACTGACTTTACGTTATTCCTTACAACCCAAATTGCTGAAAAAGACTCCGTTTTCTTCCGCTTCAGTTTCTTTCAGTACACAGAATCTGTTTACCATCTCCGCCAAGGCCCTGAAAGGCCAGGACCCTTCACAAGCCGGATTTGCTAAACCGAATCTTTCGGTACGTCCGAATTATACGATAGGACTAAATGTTTCATTCTGATAAAAATGATGGATATGAAAAAAATAATATACGGAATTGTAGTCGCCTTGTTTTGTTCCGGATGCGATAATTTCCTGGAAGAGTATTCGCAATCGCAGACGGTTGCCAAAAAAGTCTCTCATTTCGATGAAGTATTGTTGGGGGACGGATACTTACCTGCCCAAAACAGAGCTTATATTTCAACGGATCATGCCGGTTTCCTGAATATCATGGATGACGATGTCACTACGGTGGGAGGAAGCGGACTAGCCGTTTTCTTTTGGCCGGATTGTAGTGTAAATCTGTTCGGCTATTATGCCTGGCAATTAGAAGTAGGACGTAATCCCACGGGAGATGTATTACGGGATGACAGTCAGACCTGGCTCGATTTTTACCGGCGCATCAATGTGATGAATGTTATTCTGAAGGAAATCGACGACATCTCTGTCAGTTCTCCATCTGAAGAACTGGATCGGATCCGGGTAAAAGGAGAGTGTCATTTTATACGGGCCTCCCTTTATTTCACTCTGGTCAATCTGTACGGGAAAGCCTATAATAAGGCTACTTCGGCTACGGACTACGGAGTTCCTTTGAAATTAACGGAATATGTAGAACACGACAAAGATAAGAAAACCCAGTTTGAACGTACTCCCGTCGCAAAAATATATGAACAAATCGTAGAGGATTTGAAGACAGCGGTAAATTATTTGACGGAAAGTCCGCAAAAACGCCCCTTACACAGGGCTTCCAAAGAAGCTGCACAATTATTGCTCAGCCGGGTATATCTTTATATGCAGGACTGGCATAATGCAGCTCTGACAGCTGAAGAGCTGTTGAAAGAAGATACGCGGCTTTACCACATGTCCGCCCGGGATTCTGCCAGAATATTCCTGTCGGAAGACAATACGGAAGTTCTTTTCTCTCAGGGTTCTATGAATTTTTACAATGGAATGACCGGAAACAGAGGTGATTTTGCAGTATCTGACAGCTTGGTACAATTGTATGACCAAGAGAATGATTACCGCCGGTATTTTTTCGGAAAGAACCAGAGTACTTCTGCCAATTCATTACAATGGAAATACGATACGATCGCAGTTCCACACGTATCCGATATTTACACGTTACGGATTGCCGAAGGATATCTGAACCTGGCTGAAGCATACGCCATGGAAGATAATTTCCAGGGGGCCAACCAGTATCTGCGGTTACTCCGCGAAAGCAGAATCCGGAATTATGTACATACAACTTATACCGGAGAAAAACTGGTGGAAGAAATCCGGCTGGAACGCCGCAGGGAACTCTGTTTCGAAGGACATCGCTGGTTCGACCTGAGACGTTATGCGGTATGTGAAAAATATCCTTATAGTAAACAAATCCGGCATGCATTTAATGTATACGACGGTAATAAATACGAATGGGACCATACCGATATTTATGTATTGGAGAAAAATGATCCGGCTTATGTGATGCAGATTCCGAAATCTGTATTGGAATACGACGAAGAACAAATGCCGGAAAATCCGAGAAACAAACGTTCTCCGCTGGGCGATGACGAATAGTTGACAATCAATAAAACAAAAGTATGAAAAAAATAGGATTATATATGCTGCTGGCCTGCCTGCTGCTGGCTTGCCAGAAAGAGGACGGGATAACCCCCGGAACCGGATTTGAAAATCTGTATACGATCCAGGATGATCCGAACGATTCCATTCAGCACAAACGGTATGAACTGTATACCACTTATGGGGTTCCGGTCTTTTTTAACGATACCATCGGAAAAGTGTTTGTGAAAACAGATGTTAACGGAGATTCGGTTTTCCGTTATGAAACCCTGGATCTGAACTGGGCATTCAGCGGGACAAACAGCGGATCGGTCACCTATCAGGTGACCCGGCTGACCGATCCCGGACTGATGATGAAATCTTTACGTTTTGCGGAAATTTTTCTGAAAAACAGCCAACAGGCACTTTATCCATATGCATTGTGGCTGACAGAAAAATGTTATCAACTATCTTCTGCAGGAGTGGAACAAAAAGAAATAATCAGCCGTTACCGGAACCTGATGTTTTCCTGGATAAATCAGATAAACGAAGAGGATATGCTGGAAAAAGCCGCCGGTTACCGGAATGAAATCGTGAAACTAAAGGTTCAGAATTATAGTGACGAACTGAATGCTTTCAATAATATGTTGGATGAAAGTCTATATGATAAAAATTGGGGGGAGTTTTACCCGGACGAACGTATTCCTTATTGGAGAAGTTCGGCCAGTTTACAGATTTGGTTTCCTTGGCCGCTAGTGGAAGAATGGGAACAGGACAGCAGTTACCGGAAAGAGATGATGACCTATGGAAATGTTACCAATCCGAATTGGCCGGAAGGAGTCTGGACGGATGAAGAATTTGATAATTATGCCCTCTATTGCCGGGGATTAGTCGGAACATTGGGGTTTGTCAGCTATGATCCGGGGTATGGAAGCCGTTTTACGCCTAGAAATACAGATGTTGATCTGGAACTTTACCTGGAGGAGATGATGAAATATCCCCGGAAACAATTTCTGGAACGCTGGGAAAGTTCCCCGCTTGTGATTAAGAAATATGAAATCCTGTATGCCATCATCCGGGACGAGTTAGGTGTTGAATTATAATACTGAATTGTATATGAAAAAGATCGAATATTTTTGTTGTCTGCTAGGGCTGGTATTGACAGGACTGGCTTGTCAGGATGACGATGAGACGACTGTGATCCCGAAGCCGGAAGGGATTACCTACGGTACGGTAACGGATAAAGGAGGAAATGTTTATAAAACCCTGACCATAGGAAACCAGACCTGGCTGGCAGAAAATTTCCGTTACCGTCCGGACGAAGCTACAGCTGCCGATCTGGTGACTTACGGAGAATCATACGGAGGCACTGAGCGTGCCATATTGGAAGGTACAAATATGAATAGTTACCAAACTTTTTGCCGGAATTATTCCGGTCGGAAATTTCTGCTCTATCTGCGCGAACAGCTTTTGGCTGCCGATGAGGCAGGCCGTTTGAATACGAGCAGTCCCTACGGAGTAGACTGGATTGTGACACAAGTAGGCAACTACACCATTCCTAACCTCCTGTCTTATAATATGCACGATGATATTAAAGATGAATTGATGGCCATATGGAATGATGCTGTAAATTATTATTTTAAGGTCGACCAGGATTACCTGACACGTTTCGGTTACCTGTATTCGTATGAAGGAGCTTTAAAAGCCGTAAAAGAAGGAGCTCCGGAAGGATTTCATTTGCCCACTGACGCGGAATGGATGATGCTGGAACGTCATTTGGGAATGGATGCCGGAGAATTGGAGGGCCTGGAAAATTGGAGAGGCCACGCAGGTGAGCTATTGAAAACAGGAGAACAAGGAATCGGATTTGATGCCTTGTATGGCGGAGCTGCCGTATATGCCTTGTCAACAGCCTATAATTCCCGTTATGTGTATAAAAATGAAGGTGCTTACTTCTGGAGCAGTGATCAGATTGTAATATCGGACAGTTTATCTAACGGAATCGTCCGTAACATATCCCTGTATCATTCCGGAATCCGGCGCATGACAAGCCGTTTAATCAGTACAACTGAAAATGTACGCCCCTCTTATAGTGTTCGATTAGTAAAATAGAAAAAACCAAACTCATATGAAAAATATATTCCTGATTGTTTTTTGTCTGCTTGTTTCGACAGTGTGGGCTAAAGAAGAAAAGAACAAACGTATCCAGTATTGTACTACTTTGGAAGAGGCCATGCAACAGGCCGCCCGGAAACATAAACCGATTTTTTTCAATTGTTATGCCGGATGGGCCGGTCCTTCGGTACTGATGGACTCTGTCGTACTGACAGATCCCGATTTGGTTTCGTTTATTCAGAAACATTTCGTCAGTTTACGTGTGGATATGCCCAAAACCCAAGAGGGACGCAAACTGGCAGAACGTTACAGGGTAAAGTTTTATGCCCATTATCTGATTTTGGATGAAAAAGGAGAAATCATACACCGGATTTCCGGAGGAGCCAAAGCTCCTGAATTTAAAGAAAAATTGAAAGCAGGCCTGAATCCAAAAACCTCATTGGCGGGAATGACCCGGCATTATGAAAAAGGTGACCGGTCATTTAAATTTTTAGCAGCCTATGCCGGCACATTGAAAACGGCAGACGAAAATGAGAAATTTCAGGAAGTAGCTGACTATTATTTGGAGCATATCGATTCTGCCGGTCTCTATTTGCCACAGTCGTGGGAAATCCTTTGGAATAAGGGGAAAAGATATGACAGCGAATGGTTCCGTTTTATCTATGACCACAGAAATGAGTTGGTGGAGAAAAACGGAGAGAAAGTACTGAATTTTATAGTACAGGTACTTTTTCATCAAGTTTATCCTTACATGATGTTTGAAAAAGTATATGATATGGATTTCATTTCAGAAATAGAACAAAAAGCCGGTCACCTGGAATTTACTTCACTTAACCGGGACCAATTGTTGGATATGTGTAAGATTCTGCATTTCAGACAACAGAAAAAGTATTCGGAAATGCTGGACCTCTGGGGAAAAATGGTCCCGAACCTGCCGAATGAAGCCTTGAAAGTCAGATATGACGCTACATTGGGACGTTTGCAAGATATGAACGAGACTGAAAAAAAACAGGCAATCGCTTATCTGAAAGAAAGAATGGCAGGAATGACAGGTTCAACCCTGGAACGCTACCGTCAAATTGTAACTGAATTGTCAGACTATCAAGGAATACGGTTTGAAACAGGTGGTCTGCAGGAAGCCCTGGCAAAAGCCCGGAAAGAAAACAAAGCGGTTTTTGTCGATTGTTACACCAGTTGGTGTGGTCCCTGCAAAATGATGAGCTCTAAAGTCTTTCCGGATAAGCAAGCCGGAGACTTTTTCAATCCCCGTTTTATCAGCCTTAAAATCGATATGGAAAAAGATGAAGGCAAAGAACTGGCTCAAAAATGGAACATTCGTGTATTCCCGACTTATCTGATTCTGGATCCTCAGGGAGAAATCGTGTATACTTCACAGGGATACATACCCGCCGAAGAACTGATCAGGCGGATGAATGAAGGACTGGAACAATGGAAAAATAATATAAAAACCGGAAAATAACGAGCATATGATACACAAAATCTTACATCGATTATATATGGGAATTGTTACAATCGGCTGTACAATGCTATGGACTTTGTCCGGATGCGATAACGATACGTTAGATAGCTTTTTACAATTCTCTGATGATAATCTTTTACTAAGAGCGGCCGGTGATACTGTTGTCATTGACGTGACTGCCGGGTCCGGATGGGAAGCCGAAAGTATGGCCGATTGGTGTACTGTGGAAAAAAACAGGGAGAACCCTGAAGGAAAGTTGGTCATCCGGGTTAGTCCGTCGGATGACATATACGAAAGAGGAACGGCTGTAAAAGTAACTTGCGGAGACAATGTAATGCGTTTGGCTGTGCGTCAGGAACCGATGGTATTTGAAGTGACGGACGGCAAGAAATCGTTGGCTTTCAATAAAAGAGTTAGCTACGATACCCTGAAAATTCATACCAATATGGATTGGAAAGTAGAAATTGCCGATACGACAGGTTGGTTACAAGCTGCAGATACCGTGGGTTCGGGAGATTCCGAACTGGTTTTTATAACTACGGATAATAGCCAGAAAAAAGAAAGATCGACAACCGTTCGTTTGAAATACGGCGTACGTACAATGAAATTAACCGCTTCCCAGAATGGAGGGATCCGGGCAGACGGAAATGTCCAAAAACACCAGGGAGAACGTGAACTCACAAACGGCTTTAACCTGATTTTTCTGGGAGATGGCTTTACGTCCGATGATCTGATTGCAGAAACGGGAGTATTCGACCTGGCGGTAGAAGAAGCTTGTGAGGCCTTATTTACTGTCGAACCCTATAAAACTTACAAGGAATATTTCAATGTTTGGTCAGTGGCTTGCGAATCACAAGAGCGCGGGGCCGGAACTTCCGAGTCAGGAAATACAGCATTATTCAGTTACTTTAACGAAGATAACCGCATCATCGGAAATAATACAACGGCTTTCAGTTATGCAAGCAAAATATTGGGAATGAATGACGCCATACTGCAAACGAATTCCGTCGTCATTGTATTGGTCAATGACGAACGTTATGGAGGCTCGACTTATTGGTTCGGCGACCCGACTGATAGAAATGATACTGATTACAGGACAATCAGTTATGTCCCTTTGAACAGAGATATTCAATTACCGGGAGGATTCACCAACATTTTTCTGCATGAAGTCGGTGGACACGCTATCGGAAAACTGGGAGACGAATGGTCTACCGAACAGTTGTTTACTACTGAAGATAAAACTTTAATAACTTATTATAAAAATTACAGGTTATATTGTTATAATGTAGGACTACCAACAAGTGAAAGGCTGATAACTTCTTATCCGGAGATGAGTTGGCAGTTTTTCCGATATGTCAGTGGAAGCACAGCTCGTTACAGCGAAGTGTTGAAGCCTGCTGACGGAGGCTATGGATGTGTCAGTGATATTGCTAACAAGGCATTTGTTTCTCATTGTGAAGAAGAGAGTTGTATGATAAACAACGTACCTTATTTCAATGTTGCTTCGCGATATGCTATCGTACAATGGCTTTTGTTCCGTCTCAACGTATATGAATACTCCCCTCAAGGCATGACCGGATTGGTTAATTACTTTTTCGAACATGACCAATATGAACTACCGGCCGACTATACCGTATCGGACAGACCACCCCTTCCGATGCCGGCTCAGGTAAAATAAGAAATAGAACTTCAAGCCGAATAAAACATCAGATCCTGTCATAACTTACCGTTTAGCCGGAACATTATGGCAGGATATCTTTTTTAGAAATCTGCATAATCATAACTAACAGTACCAGATTTCGCAGTCGATTTTTTAAATAACGGAAAGCATTCTTCTTATGGGTTTTGACAGTAAGCACAGACAGATTCAGCAGTTGGGCTATTTCCTGATTTTTCTTACCCTCTAAAGATAAAAGAATGACCTCCTGGCTACGTTGCGGCAATTCACCGATGGCTGCGTACAACTCCCGCAATATTTCTTCCTCTTGCACTGAAAAATCGGGTAGTTTTTGTTCATAAAGCACATGTGCCATGTATTTTTCTTCGACTGCCCGGTGTTTCCAGTAATCTGCACAACGGTTCGAGACGGCTTCGTACAAATAAGCTTTAAATCCGTTGATAGAATTGTATTGTTTGTTACTTTCCCAGATATTGATAAAGATTTCCTGCACGATATCTTCAGCCACCTTGTGGTTTTCCACTCTGCGTTCTGCAAAAAGGACAAGGTAACTATAAAATTGCTGAAAGAGTTTATGATAAGCTTGTTCGTCTTTCAAGTTAAAGCGCTGCAAAAAATCTTTCTGTTCGCTCACAGTGTCTTCCGTCGTTTTACCGAACAAAATAAAGGATTAATAATAGATTTTCCAATTTATATTCCAAATTCTTTTGAAAAACTGTGTCAGCAAAGTCCATACTTTATTCTTTTTCTTCGCTGACACAGTTCAAATTACAACTTCAATGTCCAGGGACACCTTCTCTTATGGCTGTGGTTTCTTAAACTCCTTGAATACCCGCTTTATCTCATCGACATAGTCCAGTTTTTCCCAGGTAAAAAGTTCCACTTCTTTCTCAACCGTAGGCCAATAATTCGAAGTGAACACTTTTTTCACTATTTCGGGTTTGCGTCCCATGTGCCCATAACTGGCAGTCTCCTGATAAATCGGATTACATAATTTCAAGCGTTCTTCGATAGCCCTCGGACGAAGGTCGAAAATCTCGCTGACTTTCCCGGCAATCTCTGCATCCGTTAAACTGACTTTCGAAGTACCGTAAGTATTCACATACACTCCTACAGGACGGGCAACGCCGATCGCATAGGAAATCTGGATCAGGATCTCGTCGGCTATCCCCGCTGCTACCATATTTTTAGCGATATGACGGGCAGCATAGGCAGCAGACCGATCGACTTTCGAAGGGTCTTTTCCGGAGAAAGCTCCCCCACCGTGGGCTCCTTTCCCCCCGTAGGTATCGACAATAATCTTACGCCCTGTCAGCCCTGTATCTCCATGAGGACCTCCGATCACAAATTTACCGGTCGGGTTGACAAAAAGAATGACATTTTTATCGAATAAAGCCTGTACCCGTTTTGGCAACAGGGCCTTTACCCGGGGCAGCAGAATATCGACGATATCTTTTCTGATCCATTCCACCATAGCCTCGTCGGCTTTCAGCTGGGCTTCCGGCGTTTCGTTGGCCGGCTTGATGAAATCGTCATGCTGGGTAGAAATGACAATCGTATGTATACGGACCGGTTTCCCTTCATCACCGTATTCGATGGTCACCTGTGATTTCGAATCGGGACGCAGATATTGCATCAACTGACCCTCTTTCCGGATTTGAGCCAATTCTTTCAGTAAAAGATGGGCTAATTCCAGGGACAACGGCATATAATTATCGGTCTCGTTACAGGCATAACCGAACATCATCCCCTGATCACCGGCCCCCTGTTCCATCGGATCTTCACGCACCACTCCCCGGTTGATATCCGGCGATTGTTCGTGGATCGCAGAAAATACCCCGCAACTATTTCCGTCGAACATATACTCACTCTTGGTGTAGCCGATCTCATTGATCACTTCACGGGCCACTTGCTGCACGTCTACATAAGTCTTTGTTTTAATCTCGCCTGCAATGACAGTTTGTCCGGTTGTCACCAAAGTTTCACAGGCTACTTTTGCTTCCGGGTCGAACGCCAGAATCCGGTCGAGCACTGCATCCGAAATCTGATCGGCAACCTTATCAGGATGCCCTTCCGATACAGACTCTGAAGTAAATAAATATCCCATAATTTAATTGAAAATTGAAAATTGAAAATTGAAAATGTACTATACGCAATCAATATCCAATCGGTTAATTATATTACGGGAAAGGCAATGGATGGTTGAATTCAGAAGTATATGCATTTTAGCAATTTTTTTCTGTGGTTGCAATCAGCCAAATCTTTCCACAATGACGGGACAAAGATAGGAAGGAAAAAGGTAAAAGTAAAAAGTTAAAGGTTAAAAAAAGCAGAAAGAGGAAAAGCGCATCATTCGGGTTTTATTATTAATTTTGCGGCCTATATTCAAAGTATCGTTATGGCATTCTTATATAATATTGGAATTCAGGCATATCATCTGGCAATACAATTGGCAGCTCCTTTCAATGAAAAAGCAGCCCTTTTATGTAAAGGCAGAAAAGAAGTCTGGAAAAAAGCAGCCGGTATACAACGGGGAGAAGGTCGTTTGGTGTGGTTTCATGCCGCTTCTTTGGGCGAATTCGAACAAGGCCGCCCGGTAATCGAAGCCTTGAAGGCCGCAGAACCGGCAACCCAAATCCTGCTTACCTTTTTTTCGCCCTCAGGTTATGAAATCCGCAAAAATTATACCGGTGCAGATTACATCCTTTATCTGCCGGGAGATACGCGACGCAATGCGGTCCGCCTGATTGAAAAATTCCGTCCGGATGCAGCGGTCTTTATCAAATATGAATTCTGGTTCCACTACCTGAACGAACTGAACAAACGAAACATCCCGGTATATCTCATCTCAGCCATTTTCCGTCCCAACCAGCCTTTTTTTAAAAGTTGGGGAAAACTCCACCGGCGGATGCTGGGATGCTTCAAAGAATTGTTCGTGCAGGACGGGCAATCGGTGGAATTACTGAAATCCATCGGCATAAAAAATGTCAGACTGACAGGAGATACCCGTTTCGACCGGGTAAAACAGATCGCGGAAAATGCAAAACAAATCGTCAAAGTAGAGCAATTCTGTGACGGCCGCCCCGCCATCGTCTGCGGCAGCACCTGGCCACCCGATGAAGAAATTCTCCTGGAATATATCAACTGCCATCCGGACGGTTATAAATGGATTATCGTCCCTCACGAAATCGGGGAAAATCACATCAAAGCGATTCTGGACAAATGCAGGAAGAAGGTAGCCCGCTACACCTCGGAAAATACCGATTTGGCCGATAAGGAGGTATTGATTATCGATTGTATCGGTCTGCTTTCATCGATTTACCGGTATGGGAAGATCGCTTATATCGGCGGAGGTTTCGGGGTCGGTATCCACAATACCCTTGAAGCTGCCGTGTATGGAATACCGGTAATTTTCGGACCCAAATATCAAAAATTCAACGAAGCGGTCAGCCTGATCCGGGAAGGCGGAGCTTTCAGCATTTCCAACGGGGCAGAACTTTCGGAGATCCTGGACAGCCTGATTCAGCATCCGGCAATTGCAGTAACCGCCGGACAAAAGGCATTGGAATATGTGAACAGCCAACTGGGTGCGACAGCAGTAATCAGTAAAGCACTAAGCACTACAATTTAGAGAGGACACGATCAAAAGGAGGATATAAAATCCCTTTTTCGGTAATGATTGCCGTGATCAATTCATGACGGGTCACATCGAAAGCAGGGTTATACACCTTTATTTCCGGAGGTGCCATCCGTCGGGTATACCATTTTTCTGTGATTTCACCGGCTTGCCGTTCTTCAATGGGAATATGTGCCCCATCCGGACATTTTAAATCAACTGTAGAAGTCGGTCCAAGTACGTAAAAAGGAATTCCATAATATTTAGCTAAAACAGCAACTCCGGAAGTACCTATTTTATTAGCAACATCTCCATTAGCCGCTATCCGGTCGCATCCCACCAAAACAGCCTGCACCTTTCCCTGCCCCATCACACAGGAAGCCATATTATCACAGATCAAAGTGACATCGGCTCCTGCTTTCTGAAGTTCAAAGGCTGTCAAACGTGCCCCCTGTAACAATGGACGGGTTTCATCTGCATACACTTTAAAATGATAACCACGCTCCTGCCCCAAATAAACAGGGGCCAAAGCCGTGCCATATGCTGAAACAGCGAGATGTCCGGCATTACAATGAGTCAGCAGTCCCATGCCCGGTTGCAAAACACTTAATCCCCATTCCCCGATACTCCGGCAAGCAGCCGCATCCTCTGCCCGGATAGCTTCCGCCTCCTGCTGCAATTTTATTTTTATTGTATCAACCTGCTGATCCTGCAACGACAAAACACATTTTTCCATCCGGTCCAAAGCCATAAATAAATTTACAGCAGTAGGACGTGAAGAAGCCAGGTATTTTTTTACCTCCGTAAATTTTTGAAAAAAACCGGAAAAAGACTGTTCCCCGAATTGTTGTGCACAAACCGCCATGCCATAGGCAGCAGCAACTCCGATCGCCGGGGCACCCCTCACCTTCAGGTGATAAATGGCTTCCCAAATCTCCTCCGGAGTATATAAGCGGAGATATACTTCCTTCTCCGGCAATTGAGTCTGATCCAGAATAACCAAAGCACGATCTTCAAAATCAGCACATACGGTAATTAAATCCTTCAAATCCCCCATATACCTGTTCAAGCATTCATCTGTCTATATTTGCAACAATTATACGCCTCTTGCCCCTTTATTGTCAGTATTTCTTAGTCTCTTTCAACCACCCTTTTAAGGTATCAATCAGATCTTCCCGGGATACCGGATCAAAATCTTTAATCCGGCAAGCATGACTCATATCTCCTCTCAGATACTTCCGACACTTCCAATTCTTTTTCAAATCAACACCAGTAGCATACCAGGGGTCATTTCCCCCATAAATAAACAAAATCCGTTCAGCATCCGTCTGCAACCATTTACTAATTGCCTTCATCTGGGCCGTATTAAAAGGTTTTTGTTCTACCCCCTGAGGCATGGTAAAAGAAAAATCGATATTTTTCTTTTCGTTTTCCAGGTATTTCTTAAAAGGCTTGATATTATAGTCATACATTCCTATTTCAGTCAATGCTGCATAAAAGAAAGGACGCATTCTATCAATGTAATGATCATCAAAAAAATCGGGTGTAGAAATCTTCACCAGGTAATTAAAAATTTCCTCTAAATCAGAACTTTCCTCATCCGGAATATCTGCCGGATTAGCTCCCCATTGCCAAAAAGAAAATGGGAATTCGAGAATGATCAATTGTAAAGCTCTGTTTATCCCTCCCACTGTTTCATAAGAATATCCTTTTTCTGTCGCAAAGTCGCTCAACATTTGAGCCAAAGTATCCTGCATCCGAAAACATAACAACTGAAAATCCCGTACCATCCAATGAGGGGAGTTCAAATCATCCCAGGCAAACAATTCTCCCATACCCTTGGCCTTAGCCACACCTAACTTATCCAGAAATTTTTCCAGCCTGGGATCAACATATTCCAAATTTAAAGGAGCAACATAGGGCACACTGATATCTACATCCTCAGGATAAAAATAACGATGGAAAATAGTAGCCTGCCCTCCTTTGCTGATTCCGGTCGAAATCCATTGTACCGAAGGATAAACTTGTTCCTTAAAAACCTGAATAATACCATGGTGATCAGCCGCAGCCTGCTTAATAGTCAGGAACTCCCAGGGAATCCCTCCTTCCGGCACACTTTGATCGAAAAAACGGTGCTCTATCGTCAGCTGATTCCCTTTCAGGATATTAGCCAATTCACCTTCTTCCGACGACCAGATATTATAGCCTTCCAACTCGACGATTACCGGAGCATCCGATTGTTTATGCCCCAGCAACACCCGTTGCCGGAAAGTCCCTTTCGCGGGATCGGAATGATCGACCGGCTGCTCGAACCAGAATTGATAATACTCCTGAAAAGGCTTTACATCCAGTTTCTGAATCTCACTAATCTGTGGTATCTGTTGCAACTTTTCATAAATCCCATCTCCGGCCCATACCGCCAGGGTAAACCATACACAAACAAAAGTAGTTAAGAGTTTTCTCATAATTCAAATAATTTAAAACATCATCCAATCTCCACCCTTAGTCGGGACTTATCTCAACGGGGACAAGGTACGAAAAAAAGGCAGAAAGTAAAAAAGTAGCATGCAAAAAGTAAAAGACAAATGCTAAAAAGCGATCCGTAAAAGCAAGAAATCCATTTGCCGGCAGGCAAGAAATTGATTAGCTTTGCGACAATTATCAAAACAGTTTATAATCCAAATCCGGAACAGTCTATGAAGATATCCATAAGAACAGCTATGGCTTTGAAAACAAAAGCTTTGGCAGGAGAGTTATCCCTACTGTTTCTTTTAGGCGGATGTCATAAAAAAGTAAATTACTTTAACGGGGAGATCATAACCGTGAAAGATATTCCGGTAAGCGACACGCTGACCGGGGAACGGCTGCTGCTGGACAGTATCATTGCAAATGGAAGAGGTATATCGTTATCCGTTACCATTTTAATTCAGTCTATCGGGTCCCTGAGGCCATCGGACTTTATGAACTTTATAAATGCTAAGCGACATGAGCTATTTCACACCCTATAAAGAACATTACAAAGCCCTCATCCGTCTGGGTATCCCCATTGTCATCGGACAAATCGGTATTGTGGTGGTAGGCCTGGCCGATAATATGATGGTAGGACAATATGCCACTCTCGACCTGGCTGCAGCTTCATTTGTCAACAGTGCCTTCAATATCCCCATTCTTTTCGGTCTGGGTTTTTCTTATGGTCTTACTCCCCTGGTCGGACAATTTCTCGGCCGTCATGACAAATATCATGTCGGTCAACTGCTACGCAACAGTCTGTTGGTAAATCTCTTCATCGGCTTGCTCCTGACCCTGGCGATGACAGTGGTATGGTTCAATATCGACCGGCTAGGACAGCCTGAAGAATTACTCCCGTTGATCCGGCCTTATTTTCTTCTCCAGCTGGCTTCCCTGGTATTCGTCATGTTATTCAATTCTTTCAAGCAATTCGCCGACGGTATTACGGATACCAAAACGCCCATGTACATCATGATCTCCGCCAATCTGGTGAATATTGCCGGAAATTATATACTGATGTGTTGCGGAAAGAAAACTTTCTGGATCCGTCTGTGTATGAACAATGGTATACTACACATGGAGGTTTGCATCATGTGTATGTGGCGGAGATTACGAGTGCATGGATAAAAGATTAATCTTAATAGCTTAATTTATGAAAAACAATTGTCTGATATGTTCCTTATTGTTTGCTTCGGGAATTCAGAATGCTTGGGGAGCTCAAATAACAGACCGTAAAGCAAATCCTGATCAAGCGAAACCCAATATAATTCTGATTATGTGTGATGATATGGGGTTTTCTGATTTATCGTGTTATGGCGGAGAAGTACACACACCACATATTGATTTTCTGGCGGAAAACGGGATACGTTTCAGTCAATTTAAAAATACGGGACGCAGTTGCCCCAGCCGGGCGGCTTTGCTGACAGGTAGATATCAACACGAAGTAGGTATGGGCTGGAT
>ENA-OPCY01000829-OPCY01000829.1-human-gut-metagenome-genome-assembly--contig:-NODE-829-length-20712-cov-2.221475_pt1 | contig 20712 bp, 22 predicted proteins | sample MGYA00241568_ERZ501487 | MGnify/ENA primary metagenome ERZ501487 (study PRJEB25962, sample SAMEA2042574) | human gut metagenome | biome: human gut; feature: human-associated habitat; material: faeces... | reverse complement strand
TATAAAACATTTGGAAAATATTTATCAGATGATGAATATTTAAAACTGGAAAATATAATGTTGAAACAGAATTTAAATAAGTTGGATAGACTCCCATAAGCATTAAAATTATAGTATTACTAACACCTGGAACAATAATGCCAATTGACATTATAAAACCAGATAAAATTAAATATTTAAAATCAAAATTAGTAATTCCATAATTAATAGACAATGAATTTTCTAAAAACACACTTAAAATTCCAATAGAAAAAGAAACTAATAAAAATAATAAATTAGTAATTTTAAAAGGTGTTTTTGAATTACATTGTTTTATTAAAGGAGGAATACATCCCAAAATTAGTCCTATAAAGATAGATTTTGTTTGAATAGGAAAATTAATAAAAAAGTAATTTAAAAAATTGCTAAAAATTAAAACGCCAATAAAGACTCCAACAACAATTGGAAGCAAAAATTTAAAGTTATTTTTTATGTCTTTAAAAAAGTATAAAATGCTGTTTAATAATTTTTCATATATACCAAAAATTACGCAAAAAACACCACTACTAATTCCAGGCAAAATAGCTCCAGCACCTATTGCAATACCTTTAAAACATGAAATTATGAAATGCATATATAATACCTCCATAATAAAAATATATGAAGACAAAGAAATAAAAATACTAAAAAATATTATCAATTAGGTCAGGCACTTTATTTTTTTTAGTTCATATAATTGCAATATGTGAATAATGAAAAATGTGGAGGTGCAACTATGATATCAGCACTTTATATTACAGGGATTTATAGCTTTTTGGGATTTTTAAAAACAGCAGTATTTGCTGTTCGGATATATTCAAAGTGGAAATTTATTTCCAGAACCATTATCAGCAGAAGAAGAAAAAAATTATTTAGAACAAATGGCAAATGGTGATGAAGAAGCAAGAAATATATTAATTGAAAGAAACTTAAGGTTAGTGGCACATGTTGCTAAAAAGTATAGTAATTCAAAAGTTGATCAAGATGATTTAATATCAATAGGAACAATAGGATTAATAAAAGGTGTAAAAAGTTTTAATATAGAAAAAGGTTCTAGGCTTTCCACATATGTATCTCGATGTATAGATAATGAAATATTAATGCATTTAAGAGCCACAAAAAAACTTGGAGCAGAAGTATATTTAAATGAGCCAATAGGAAAAGACAAAGATGACAATGTAGTTACTCTACAAGAAATTCTAGAAAATAGTGAGAGAAATATTGAAGAAGAAGTAGATATAAAAATGAAAATAAAAATATTATATGAAAAAATGAAAACATTGTTAAAAGAAAGAGAAAAAAATATATTAGAATTAAGATTTGGTTTAGGTGGGAATAAACCAAAAACACAAAATGAAATTGCAAAAATGATGGGAATATCACGTTCGTATGTTTCAAGAATAGAAACAAAAGCAATAAAAAAATTAGCAGAAGAAATAAAAGAATAAAACTTTAAAATAATTCTTTTAGAATACAAAATATTGTGGTATAATAACAAAAGTAAAAAACAAAATATAAAAAAATATATGTTTTGAAAGGAATACACAAAATGAAAAGAATAAAATTAAAAGATAGAGTACTTCCCAAATATACTAAAGGAGAAGAAATATTTAATATGACATCACATATTGTTGGAGGAGCATTAGGAATTGTAGCACTTGTTTTATGTGTTGTGTTTGCGGCAGTACATGGTAATGGATATGGAGTTGTAAGTGGTGCAATTTATGGTGTAACAATGATAATATTATACACAATGTCAAGTATATATCATGGATTGAAGCCAGAAAGAAAGGCTAAAAAAGTATTTCAAATTTTAGACCATTGCTCAATATTTTTATTAATAGCAGGTTCATATACACCATTTGCTTTATGTAGTATACGTAGTGTAGAGCCCACATCTGGATGGTTTATTTTTGGAATTATATGGGGACTTGCAATATTAGGAATTGTATTGAATTCTATTGATATAAAAAAATATAAAATATTTTCAATGATTTGTTATTTATTGATGGGATGGTGTATAATTTTTAAAGTTAATTTATTACCGGAAATATTAGGAATAAATGGATTAATATTGCTAGTTTCAGGAGGTATAGCATATACAGTTGGAGCGATATTATATGGATTAGGAAAAAAACATAAATGGATGCATTCAATATTTCATTTATTTATATTACTAGGAAGTTTATTACAATTTTTCTGTATATTATTATATGTTATGTAAATAATTAAAAATAATATTAATAATGATATCATAATAAAAAATAAAAATCAAATAATGAAAAATTGCGATTAAATGAGAATAAATTTGAAAAAATAAGATAAACATATATAGAGAGAGTTAATAAGTATTTTTTAACCAATAATTGATTTGATAGTAAAAAAACTATATGATAAAATACAAATAGTTAAAAGTAAATAACACCCTGCGTAGTGCGTATAGACAGAATTTTTAGAACCAACACACATTAAGAGGGGCCAAACTCTAGTTATGGCGTGCATGCTTACACAATTATGTAGTAAGAAGCCCAGGAATATTTAGGTAGGCACCCACCTGTTTTTAGGAGCAGGTCCTTAAAAATTCAACACATCTGACGGCTAAAGCGGGGATAATTAAAAAACTAACCGGGGGACAGGTTAAAGTTTTCTCATTGTTTAGTCGGAAAACGACATAAAATAAATTGGGAAGGTTTTGACCTGTCCCTCTTAGAATAAAGACAGGAGTGTGGAATTTTGGGAAAAATAACAAATGTAGAAGAACTAAAAAACATAGCTAAAAAAGTTAGAAGAGGAATAATCGAAGAAGTATATCAAGCGCAATCAGGACATCCGGGAGGATCTTTATCAGTTGCTGATATTTTAACAGTATTATATTTTAATGAATTAAATATTAATGAAAACGAACCAAACTGGGAAGAACGAGACAGATTAATATTATCAAAAGGTCATTGTTCACCAGCATTATACAGTTGTTTAGCAAACAGAGGATTTTTTGAAGAAGAAAAATTAAAAGATTTTAGGAAAATAAGTAAAAAATTACAAGGACATCCAGACATGAGAAAAATACCCGGAGTTGATATGACAACAGGTTCTTTAGGTCAAGGACTATCAGCAGCAAATGGAATGGCAATTGCAGGAAAATTAGATAAGAAAGACTATAGAGTATATTGTATACTTGGAGATGGAGAAATAGAAGAAGGACAAGTCTGGGAAGCTGCAATGGCAGCAGCACATTATAAATTGGATAATTTATGTGTGATTGTAGATAATAATAATTTACAAATAGATGGTAAAATTGCAGATGTTATAAATCCATATTCAATAGAAGAAAAATTTAGAAGTTTTGGATTTCAAGTTATAAATATAAATGGACATGACATTGAAGAAATAATAAAAGCATTTGAAGTAGCAAGAAATGTGAAAAATAAGCCAACTTGTATAATCGCAAAAACAATAAAAGGCAAAGGTGTTTCTTTTATGGAAGACAAAGTAGAATGGCATGGAAAAGCACCAAATAAAGAACAATATGAACAAGCAATAAAAGAGCTTAAGTAACCGTAATATTTAAATAGAAATCAATATATATTATTTTCTTTATGCCTTGTGTGTCGCAATCTCCATCTATAAATCTAGTATGTTGATTGCTCCAATCGCACTCACATAGCTCGTTTTGTCGCTTACGCGGCATTGCATAAAATAATATATATTGATTTCTAGTAAAAATAATAAAGTTTAAAACTAATTTAAAGGAGAAGAATAATGGAAGATATAAAAAAGGCATCAAGAGAAAGTTATGGTGAAGCATTAGTAGAATTAGGAAAAGAAAATGAAAATGTTGTTGTATTAGATGCAGATTTATCAACAGCAACAAAAACTAATTTATTTGCTAAACAATATCCAACAAGATTTTTTGATATGGGAATAGCAGAAGCAAATATGATAGGCACTTCAGCAGGATTAGCAAGTTGTGGAAAAGTAGTATATGCTAGTACATTTGCAGCATTTGCAGCAGGTAGAGCATATGACCAAATAAGGTGTAGTGTGGCATATCCAAAATTAAATGTAAAAATATGTGCAACACATAGTGGGGTAACAGTAGGAGAAGATGGTGCAACACATCAAATGATAGAAGATTTAGCAATGATGCGAACAATGCCAAATATGACAGTTATATCTACATCTGACGATACAGAAACCAAGTGGGCAGTAAAAGAAATTTCAAAATATAATGGACCTGTATATTTACGTCTAGCAAGAGTAAAAACAAGAAAAATATATAATGAAAACCAAAAATTTGAAATAGGAAAAGCTATCCAAATAGGAGAAGGAACAGATGCAACTGTTTTTGCAACTGGAGTGACAGTTGAACAAGCATTAATTGCCAAAGAAAAATTAGAAAAACAAGGTGTAAATATTAGAGTTGTTGATATTCATACAATAAAGCCAATAGATGAAGAAATGATTGTAAAATGTGCCAAAGAAACTAAAAAATTAATTTCAGTAGAAGATCATAATATAATCGGAGGACTTGGAAGCGCTATTAGTGAAATTTTAACAAATAAGTTTCCAGCAAAATTGGTAAGACTAGGAATAAATGATTGTTTTGGAATGTCTGGAAAAGCAGAAGAACTTGTAGAATATTTTGGAATAGACTCAAAAACTATAATAAAGTCAATTGTATAATATATGTATTAATTAAAAAATAAAAGATAAAAAATATGTGAATTATATGTGAATTTTTATATCTAAACTATTGCAAAAAATGTAGATTATTGTTATGATAATTAAGTAAAAATACAATAGAAAAATTATGCTTAAATATTATATAGAAAATAAAGATAAGGGAGAAAACTAAATGATAGAATTCAGAAATGTTTCAAAGGTTTATGATACAGGAACAAAAGCAGTAAAAAACGCAAATTTTGTAATAGATAAAGGAGAATTTGCATTCTTAGTAGGTTCTTCAGGAAGTGGAAAATCAACATTAATAAAATTAATTTTAAAAGAAGAAGAACCAACTTCTGGAAATATAATAATAAATGGTAAAGACACAACATTTTTAAAACCAAATAGAATACCATTTTTAAGAAGAAGTATGGGAGTAGTATTCCAGGACTTTAGACTTTTACCAGATAAAACGGTATATGATAATGTAGCTTATGCTATGTATATAGTAAGAGCAACACCTAGACATATAAGAAGACAAGTTCCAATGATACTTTCTTTAGTCGGACTTAGCGGAAAAGCTAAAATGTATCCAAATGAATTATCAGGAGGAGAACAACAAAGGGTTGCATTAGCTAGAGCATTAGTAAATAATCCATCAATGCTGATTGCAGACGAACCTACAGGAAACTTAGATCCAGACACAGCTTGGGATATAATGAATTTATTAAATGATATTAATATGAGAGGAACAACAGTTGTTGTAGCTACACATGCTAAAGATATAGTAAACCAAATGAAAAAAAGAGTAATACACATTCGCAAGGGCGAAATAATAAGAGATGATAAAAAAGGTGGTTATGATTGTGAAATATAACAGATTAGGATATTTAATAGGTGAAGGATTAAGCAATGTATTTAAAAACAAAAAATCAACTGGTGCATCTCTTATGATTATGTGTGCTACAATGATTATATTTGGAATTTTCTTAATATTAGGAGAAAATATAAATCATTTTGTTGAACAAGTAGAATCAGCACAAGGAATACAAGTATTTGTGAAAAATGAAGCTACACAAGAACAAATAGATGAATTAGGAAGCAAACTTAAAGGCATAAATGGAGTTAATACAGTTGAATTTGTTTCAAAAGAAGATGCTTTAAAGCAAATGAAAGAAAGATTTGGAGATAAACAAAGTTTATTAGATGGATATGAAGGTGATAATAATATTTTTACAGCTTCATATGTAGTAACATTAGTAGATTTAAAACAAAGTAAGTCAGTACAAGATCAAATAAATACATTTGATATGGTAAAGAAAATTACAAGTAAAGATGAAACTGTTTCAACATTAATCAATTTGGCTAATGGAATAAAAATAGTAACAGGAGTAATTCTTGTTTTATTAGTAGTAATTTCAATCTTTATTATAGCAAATACAATAAAACTTACAGTACATGCAAGAAGAAAAGAAATTTCTATTATGAAATATGTTGGAGCAACAAATGGATTTATTAGATGGCCTTTTATTGTGGAAGGTATGATAATAGGAATTCTTGCTAGTATAATATCAATACTAATTGTGGGTGGAGCATATAGTTTTATCGCAGAAAAATTAGTAAATTCAGAATTTATGCAAGTAATAAATATGAGTTTAATTAGTTTTAAAGACATGTTTAGTTCAATTATATTTGTATATATGTTGCTAGGAATAGGAATTGGTGTACTTGGAAGTATGATTTCTATGAGAAAATATTTAAAAGTATAAGGAGCAAATATGCGTAAGTTTTTTAGAACAACTTTAGCTTTTGGAATATGTAGTTTAGTTATTTTTTCATTTGTATATGCAGAAGAAAATGAAACTAATAATACAACAAATACAGCTGCAACAGATTTACAGACACAAAGAAATGAAATACAAAATCAAATGAATGAAGCTAATGAACAATTAGAAGGCGTACAAAATGATATATCAGAAAATTTACAACAAGTTCAAAAACTAGATGAAAAAATATCAAATTCACAACAAGAATTAGATGAACTAAATAAAAAAATAGAAGATTTAGAAAATTCATCAGAAGAAGTAGAAAAAAAACTAAAAACAGCTGAAGAAAATTACGATAAACAGAAAAAATTACTTGATTCATATTTAGTAGCAGTTCAAGAATCAAGTGATACACAATATTTGGATGTACTATTATCATCAAAAAGTATATCAGAATTTTTATCTAATTATTTCTTAATTACAGAATTAGCCAATTCTCAAGTAGAATTACTTGAAGATATGCAAAATAAAAAAAATGAGATACAACAATCAAAAGAAAAATTAGATAAAAATAAAGAAGATTTGGCAGTTATAAAAGCAAATCAGACTAAAACAGCTACTGTTTTAGCAAATACAAAAACAGTAAGGGAAAATTTCATTTCAAAATTATCTGACCAAGAAAAAGATATACAAAGTAAAATAGATGAATATTACGCACAATTTAATGCAATAAATAGTGAAATTTTACAATTAGCACAAGGTGGAATAGCAACTCAATATATTGGTGGTGAATTGGCATGGCCAGTTCCAGGATATACAGTAATAAGTTCTAATTATGGTATGAGAACACATCCAATAACAGGAGTATATAAATTACACACTGGTGTAGATATAAGAGCACCTTTAGGAGCAACATTTATAGCTGCTAATGATGGAATTGTAACTAAAGCAAGTTATAATGGAGCTTATGGAAATATGGTAATAATTGATCATGGTGGAGGAGTGTCAACATTATATGCACATGGATCAGAAATATTGGTTCAAGTTGGACAAACAGTAAAAAGAGGGGAACCAGTATTAAAAGTGGGCTCAACAGGGTATTCAACAGGGCCACACGCACACTTTGAGGTAAGATTAAATGGAGTTGTAACAAATCCAATGCCATATATTACAAATGGTTTAGTACCAGAAACACAAAATAAAGATAACAATACAGAAAATAATAATACAGCTAATTAATAAAGTTGAGGAGGAACGTATGAAAAAACAATCTTTAAAAGTATTTAGTATTTTAATTATATTGATAGTAGTGTTGCAAACAACATCAGTATTTGCTGCTACAAATACGGTATTGAATTCACAAAAAAGTGAAAATGACAAAAAAATCACAGAAAAACAATCAAACCTAGAGGACGTAAAAGAAGAAAAGTCGGAAACACAACAACAAGTAAATGATTTAAGTAGTAAAATTTCTGAATATCAATCACAAATAGATGAATTAGATTCCAAAATAGGAGATCTAAACAGTAAGATAGAAGAAGCACAAAATCAATTACAACAAAAACAAGAAGATTATGAAAAAAATAAGAAATTAGCAGAAGAAAGACTAGTTGTAATGCAAGAAGAAGGTGATACCTCATATCTAGATTTTATACTAAAATCATCTAGTCTTACAGATATGATTTCTAATTTTTATTTATCATCAGAAGTTGCAAATGCAGATATAGAATTAATAAATAAAATTGACAACGAAAAGAAAGAAGTAGAAAAAGCAAAAACTGAATTAGAAGATAGTAAAAGAGATTTAGATACATCAAAGGCAGAAAAACAAGGAGTTTCTACTCAATTACAAGCTGCTAAAAATGAGAAAAGCGCACAAGTTGCAAAATTATCTGATGATCAAAAACAAATTGAAGAAGAATTAGATGAATTGCAAGAAGCTAATAAACAAATTCAAAAAGAAATAAATGCTAATGTTGCAAAATATCAAGCACAAATAGCAGCTTTAAATAAAAAAAATAATAGTTCATCAAAAAATAACTCTAGTAATAATAGCGGAAATAGTGGAAACAGCGGAAATTACAATGGCGGAGGAAGTGGAGTACTTGCAAGACCAGTAGCTAGTGGTAGTATAACAGCTGGAATGTATTATCCAAGTGGTTCATATCATGGGGCAATAGATTATGGTGTACCAGCAGGAACACCTGTATATGCAGCAGCAGATGGAGTTGTTATAAAAACAGCTAACCTAACAACAAGTTATGGTACATATGTTGTTATACAACATGCAAATGGATTACAAACATGGTATGCACATGGTACATCTGGATCAATTTGTGTATCAGAAGGTCAGACAGTTTCAAGAGGACAACAAATTATGAAATCTGGAAATAGTGGCCATTCAACAGGAGCACATTTACATTTTGAGGTAAGAGTTGCACCATATAATTATAATACTTGTCGTGTAAACCCAACAAATTATATGTAATAAATACATAAAAAAATATAATGATAATATAATTACATATGGGCGGAAACATTCCGCCCAAGTTGTTTATATAATAATATAAAGTGTTTTTATTATTATATAAGCAACTTAAATAAAAAACTTGGTAAATCTAGAAATGAAGAAAGGAAATGTTGACCAAAATGGAAGAAAAAAGAGGAATGAAAACCTATAAAGTAATAATGCTTGTATTATTAGTAGCATTTATAACTTTTATATTAACAACCATAGGAATGTACAAATATTTTACAGGAACAGGTTTTGGAAAAAGTTTAGTATCTTCTTCAAATGCAAACAATGAAATTGCAAATGAGTTAAACAAATATAGAAAAATTATAGATAAATATTATTTGGGAGATGTTGATGAAGAAAAACTAAAAGAAGGAGCTATAAAAGGATATATTGAAGGATTAGGAGACAAGTATAGTGAATACATATCTAAAGAAGATATGGAAGACTACATGGCAGATACAACAGGAAATTTTGTAGGCATAGGAATTTATATGGTACAAGATACTAAATCAAATAAAATTATGGTATTATCACCTATAAAAGGAGGTCCAGCAGAAAAGGCTGGAATTCAACCAGGTGATTACATAATTTCAGTTGATGATGTAGATTATGCAGGAGATCAAATGTCAGTAGCTGCAAACAAAATAAAGGGAGAAGCAGGAACAACTGTAAAAATAAAAATTTTAAGAGATAGTGAAACAAAAGAATATGAATTAAAAAGAGAAAAAATAACAGTAAATCCAGTAGAAGGAAAAGTTTTAGATAATAATATAGGATATTTAGAATTTTCATCTTTTGATGATGGAACTGCAGAAGAATTTAAAAATAAATACGAAGAATTACAAAAACAAGGAATTACTTCACTAATAATAGACTTAAGAAATAATGGTGGAGGAATAGTAAAAGAAGCACTAGAAATAGCAGACTATATATTAAATAAAGATGATGTTATTCTATATGAAGTTGATAAAAACGATAAAGAAACAGTGGAAAAATCAACAAATGATCCAATAATAAATATGCCGATAGTGGTACTAACAAATGGAAATACAGCAAGTTCATCAGAAATACTAGCAGGAGCATTAAAAGATCATGGCAAAGCAACAATTATTGGAGAAAAAACATATGGTAAAGGAGTAATTCAACAATTATTAACATTACCAGATGGAAGTGGATTAAAAATTACATCTGAAGAATATTTAACACCAAATAAAACAAAATTAAATGGAATAGGTATAGAACCGGATGAACAAATATCATTACCAGATACAGTGAAAAATGTTCTAAATGTAGAAGAAAAAGATGACACACAATTACAAAAAGCAATAGAAACATTGAAAAAGTAGTTAATGCAATATTTTATAAAACAAACGTAGAAAGGAGCTATACTAACAATAGAAGGGTTTAGTATATAAAAAGAAAATGAATTTACCTAATAAATTAACAATTTTTAGAATTATATTAGTACCAATAATGGTAATAATTCCATTCTTGGGGATAGATGGAAAAATATTTGGAATACCAACAGAATGGATAATAATAGATCTAATATTTATAATAGCTTCAATAACAGACAAATTAGATGGATATCTAGCAAGAAAAAATAATCAAGTAACAACATTTGGAAAATTCCTAGATCCATTAGCAGACAAAATTTTAGTATTAGCTGCAATGGTAATGTTAGTAGAAATGTCAAAACTACCAGCATGGATACCAATTATAGTATTAGCAAGAGAATTTATGGTATCTGGTTATAGACTTATTGCAGTAGAAAAAGGTGGAGAAGTAATAGCTGCATCAAAATGGGGAAAATTAAAAACAGTAACACAGATGATAGCAATTATACTTGCAATATTAGATTTAAATGCATTTGGTGAATGTTTTAAAGGAGTATTGCAAGGTGGAGATTTAATATTAAATCTAATTGTTACAATATTAATGATTGTTCAAGTAATAGCAACAATATTTTCTGGAATAGATTATATGAAAGGTGCTAAAAAATATATAAAAGACTAGAAATTAGATTATATAAAAAGTAAAATTATACAAAAAGTGAAATTTGCTTGACAAATTTCATTTTTTGACTTAATATATTAATTGATTTTTTAAAACTTAAATTGCCTAAAGAAGGGAGAAAATAAGAAATGGAAGAAAAGGAAGTAATCTTAACAAAAGAGGGTTATGATAAATTAGAAGAAGAATTAAATTTTTTAAAAACAGAAAAAAGAGCTGAAATAGCTGATAGAATAAAAGTAGCATTAGGTTTTGGAGATTTATCAGAAAACTCTGAATATGATGAAGCAAAAAATGCTCAAGCAGAAAATGAAGTAAGAATTGCAGAGCTTGAAAACAAATTAAGACATGCTAAAATAATAGATGAAAAAGAAATTGATACAGAAACAGTTCAAATAGGAAATATCGTAAAAGTATTAGATATGGAATTTGATGAAAAAATTGAATACACAATAGTTGGATCAACAGAAGTAGATTTAGCATCAAATAAAATATCAAACGAATCGCCTCTAGGATCTGCATTATTAGGAGCAAGAAAAAATGAAGTTGTAGAAGTTAATGCACCTGCTGGAATTATTAAATATAAAATTTTAGCAATAAAGAAATAAGATATAAATAATTAAAAAACAATATTAATTTTATAATAAAAATGACAAAATAAAAAACTTTATACTAACAGTGTGTTAAACTATTGGTATAAAGTTTTTTCTATTTTTATTCTATTTGTATTAAAGTTTTATTGCAGAATCCAATGCAAGTGTAATCATGCTATTTAAACCTGTTTCACGATCTTTAGCTGATGCTACTTCAGTAATAAATTTAGAGTCTACTACACTCATTAGGCAACAAGCTTTTTTATTCAAAGTTTTAGCTGTATATAATAAAGAAAAAGCTTCCATTTCTGCACCTACAGGATTAAATCCTTCAGGAATTCTTTCAAAAAATTTATTTAAATCAGTCATGTATAAATCAAAACAATCTGTACAAACAGTATTTCCAGTAAATAAAGAAACATTGTTTTCAGCAGCTGTTTCAATAATAGTAGAATTCAAATCTTTATTAGAATTGATAATATGACAATTATCATTATTAAACGTTAAAGCAAAATTACTTTCACTAAATACATTATCAGCTAAAATAATATCAAATAACTTCAAATCAGGTGAATAAGCTCCACAAGATCCAATTCTTATAATATTTTCAACATCATATATTTTAAAAAGTTCATAAGAATAAATTCCCATACTTGGCATTCCCATTCCAGAAGCCATAACTGTAATTTCTTTTCCTTTATATTTTCCTGTATATGCATATGCACATCTCACAGTATTTACAATTTTGTAATCATCTAAAAAATTTTCTGCAATATATTTAGCCCTTAATGGATCACCTGGCATTATAACAGTTTTGGCAATATCATTAATATTTGCATTATTATGTGGTGTTGGCATTATAAATTCCTCCTTTGTTTTTTATGTATTATATCATATATGAATAAATAGTAAATATAAAAGATATATAAAATGTTAAAAAGTTATTGCTATTAAAAAAATAAAGTGATAAACTAATTATAGATTAAAAAAAAACCGATTTTTTCGGAAAGTTTTTTTAATCTTTTTTTAGTTTAGAATGGAGGAAACAAAATGAATACAAAGTATATATTTGTAACAGGTGGAGTAGTATCAGGGTTAGGAAAAGGAATTACAGCAGCATCATTGGGAAGGTTATTAAAAAACAGAGGATATAAAGTAACAATACAAAAGTTTGATCCATATATAAATGTAGATCCAGGAACAATGAACCCATATGAACATGGTGAAGTATTTGTGACAGATGATGGAGCTGAAACAGATTTAGATTTAGGACATTATGAAAGATTTATAGATGAAAATTTAACAAAAGATTCCAGTGTAACTATGGGAAAAATATACAGTACAGTAATTGAAAAAGAACGTAAAGGAGAATATCTAGGAAAGACTGTACAAGTAATTCCACATATAACAAATGAAATAAAAGAAAGAATTTACAAATTTGAAAATACAGACACAGATATAGTAATAACAGAAGTTGGAGGAACAATAGGAGATATAGAGGGATTATCAATAATAGAAGCAATAAGACAAGTTGGTTTAGAAAAAAATCCAGAAGATGTAATATATGTGCATGTAACATTATTGCCTTATATAACAGGTTCAAATGAGATAAAATCAAAACCAACACAACATTCTGTAAAAGAATTACAAAGTTTAGGAATAAAACCAGATATATTAGTATGCAGAACAGAATTAGACATACCAGAATCAGTAAGGGAAAAACTAGCGTTATTTTGTAATGTACGAAAAACAAGTGTAATTCAAAATAAAACAGCAGATTGTTTATATGCTGTACCATTAATGCTTGAAGAAGAGGGACTAGCAAGAGAAGTATGTAATCATTTAAAACTAGATAGATATATTCCAGATAATACAAAATGGCAAGAAATGATAGATAAAATAAAAAAAATAGATAAAGAAAATATAGTGAAAATTGCAATAGTAGGAAAATATATAAAATTAGAAGATTCATATATATCTGTTATAGAAAGCTTATATCATGCAGGTTTCGCAAATAATGTAAAAGTAAAAGTAGACTTAGTAGATGCTGAAAAAGTGAATAAAGACACAGCAAATGAAATATTATCAAAATATGATGGAATAGTTGTTCCAGGAGGATTTGGAAATAGAGGAATAGAAGGGAAAATAGAAACAATAAAATATGCAAGAGAAAACAAAGTACCATTTTTGGGAATATGTTTAGGTATGCAAATGGCAGTTGTAGAATTTGCAAGAAATGTATTACATTTAGAAGACGCTAATTCAGCTGAATTTGACACAAAAACAAAAAATCCAGTAATACACATAATGGAAGAACAAAAAAAGATAAACAAAAAAGGTGGAACAATGCGTTTAGGAGCATATCCATGTGTATTAACAAAAGGAAGTTTAGCAAATAAAGTATACGAAAAAACAGAAATATCAGAAAGACACAGGCATAGATATGAATTTAATAATAAATATAGAGAAAAATTAGAAAAAGCAGGTTTAAAAGTATCAGGTACATCACCAGATGGAAATCTAGTAGAAATTGTAGAATTAGAAAAACATCCATATTTCATAGCAGGACAATTCCATCCAGAACTAAAATCAAGACCAAACAATCCAGCACCATTATTTGTAGGATTAATTAAAGCCTGTAAATAAGGTATATTCAAAAATTTAAAATCATTTTTAGAAAAATTTTAAAAAAAGTATTGACAAAGTATTAAAAAACATTTATAATCTATAACTGTCAGGAGGAAATGCAGGTGTAGTTCAATGGTAGAACCTCAGCCTTCCAAGCTGATGACGTGGGTTCGATTCCCACTACCTGCTCCATGTATGTTAAGTCGATTATATCGACTTATTTTTTTTGAAAACTAAACTTGAAAAATTATGTAAATTATGTTAGTATAAATATATTGGTATTTATGCTAAAGTAGAAAATTTTCAAACTAATTAGGAGGAAAATAAAATGAGAGATGATAAGATATCAGACAAAACGTATACCTTAAAAGAGACTACAAAGGAAAATCAACTTTGTTTCTTTCGGAATGATGGTGGAGAATTACAAAATATAGGGCAAAAGCCATTAGAATTTTATTATGCATATTTAGCAAAACAACTGATAAATAAACAATTATTAGGAAACCTCAAGTGTGAAGTAACTTTTGAGTTAACTGAGGACAACAAATATGTAATGATAAATGTTAGACCAATAGATGAGTCAAAAGAAAAAAAGCCGATTAGACAAAGAAAAATGAGCATCATGGAGAAAATTTATTGGAAACTTTTTTGGTAAAAATAGGGGGGAGATAGTATCTCTTCCTTTTATTAATATACAAATTATATAACATACATTGTAAGAAAGAATAGTTACAGATGCCAAAGTATGGTATAAAAATTAAATATTTATTCTAAATAGATTGTATTTTATAAAAAATATGATATACTATAAACGAATTAATTAATATATTTGTTAATTAATAAAAGCACTATAAAGTGGATTTTATGGTGTTAATTAGAATTAAGGAGGAATCATAATGGATTTAAAAGGAACAAAAACAGAAAAGAATTTAATGGAAGCATTTGCGGGAGAATCACAAGCAAGAAATAAATACACATATTTTGCAAGTAAAGCAAAAAAAGAAGGATATGAACAAATTGCGGCTATATTCCAAGAAACAGCTGACAATGAAAAAGAACATGCTAAAATGTGGTTCAAATTATTACAAGGTGGAGAAATAAAATCAACATTAGAAAACTTAGAAGCAGCAGCTGAAGGTGAAAACTATGAATGGACAGATATGTATGACAGAATGGCACAAGAAGCAAAAGAAGAAGGATTTGATCATATAGCATATTTATTTAAAGCTGTAGGAGAAATTGAAAAAGAGCATGAAGCTAGATATAAAAAATTAATAGAAAATATGGAAGATGGGCTAGTATTTAGCCGTGATGGAGATAGAATTTGGAAATGTAGAAATTGTGGACATATAGTTATTGGAAAATCAGCACCAGAAATCTGTCCAGTATGTAGCCACCCAAAAGCATATTTTGAAATAAAAGCAGAAAATTATTAATAACAAATATTTAAAATTATGATATAAACCTAAATTATTAGATAAAAGTCTAATGTTTAGGTTTATTTTTGTGAAAATAGTATGAAAGCATGTTATGATAAAAATAATTGATAAATCAACAAGTAAAAAACAAGAGAAATCAGTAGGGAATACCTTGTCAGAGTTTTTTTATAGCATATACTACAAATTAAATGTTTTTTTACGAAAAAATTGAATTTAATAAGATAAAATGATATAATGTGCATGTATAAAGGAGAAAAAATATGCCAAAATTTTTTGTAACACAAAAACAAATTAATGAAAACAATATTAAAATAATAGGACAAGATGTAAGACATATAAAAAATGTATTAAGAAAAGCTGTGGGTGACGAAATAATAATTTGTGATAATACAGATGAAAAAGACTATTTATGTAGAATAGATGCAATAGAAAAAGAAATAATAAATTGTAAAATTATAAAAAAATTAGAAGAACATAATGAGTCAAATATACAAGTAACAATATTTCAGGGATTACCTAAATTTGACAAAATGGAATTAATAATACAAAAATCCGTAGAATTAGGTGTTTATGACATTGTACCAACTGAGATGAAAAGATGTGTTGTGAAATTACAAGAAAAAGATAAAGAAAAGAAAACACAAAGATGGAACAAGATAGCAGAAGTAGCAGCTAAACAATGTGGCAGAAGCAGAATACCAAAGATCCAACCGATTATTAAATTAAAAGAGATACAAGATTTAATAAAAAAATATGATATATTTTTAATAGCATATGAAAATGAACAAGACACGAGTTTAAGGCAAATATTAGAAAAACTAAAAATAGAGAATAAAGATGAGAACTTAAAAGTTGGAATTCTAATAGGACCAGAAGGTGGTATTGCTAATGAAGAAATAGAGAGTCTAAAAGATTATGGAGCAATAACAATATCACTTGGAAAAAGAATATTAAGAACAGAAACAGTAGCATTAAATGTATTAAGCATTATTATGTATGAATTGGAAAATCAGGAGGAAGACAAATGAAAACAATATCAAAGAATATATTAAAAATTATAGGTGTAGTATCTTATTTTTTTATATTAGGTTTTGCATATCAAAAAATGAATATTGATAGATTAATAGGTGATATAGAAGTATTTTCAGGTATGTTTTTATTTCTAGGATTGATAATGCTAGAAAAAGCCTATAAGGATGACAATGGAAAAACTGCAATATCTGGAATAGAACTATTAGTATTAGCAATGCATTCATTATCTATAAAGCATGTAATAACATTTTTTAAATATGATTTTATAAAATACTTAGAAATTTCAGCTATAGTATTTTCAATTTATTATGCATTAAAAGCGATAATAATATTTACAATAGAAAAGAAAAATACACTTAAACAATTAAGTGATATATCAGAAATAGTAAAAGAAGAGCCTATAAAAAAAGAAGCTACTAAAAAGAAAAAAGAGGCTAAAAAAGATGTTTAAAAGTATGACTGGATATGGAAAGGCAGAATTAAATGTTGAATTAAGAAAATATCAGGTAGAAACGAAAAGTCTAGAATGTCAAAAGATAGCAGAAGATTTAAATAGTAGGTTAGATATAATACGAGAAAAAGTAAATAAAATAGACAAATTTTCTACTGGACTTATTGAAGAATATGTAGTAAAATTAGAAGAACGAATAAAACAAATTCTAAAAGAGCAAGAAATAGATCAAAACAGATTAGCACAAGAAATTGTTATTTATGCAGATAAGTGTTCTATTCAAGAAGAAATAACTAGATTAAACAGTCATATAGCACAATTTAAAGAATTGTTAAAAAAAGATGAACCAGTTGGAAAAAGAATAGATTTCTTAATACAAGAAATGAATAGAGAAACAAACACAATTGGATCAAAGTCAAATAGCTTAGAAATAACTAATACTGTAATTGAAATAAAGACAGAAATAGAGAATTTAAGAGAGCAAATACAGAATGTAGAATAGAAAGGATGATTTTATGAAATTAGTAAACATAGGATTTGGCAATATAGTATCTGCACAACGAATTGTAGCTATAGTAAGTCCAGAATCTGCACCAATAAAAAGAATGGTACAAGAAGCAAAAGACTGTAAAACAGCAGTTGATGCAACTTATGGAAGACGAACGAGAGCAGTATTAATAATGGATTCAGGTCATGTTATATTATCAGCTGTACAACCTGAAACTGTTGCTGGTAGACTTGAAGACAGAGCTTTAACAGAAGAAATTGCAAGACAGATGTCAGAAACGCAATTAGGCGAAAATAAAATAAATTTAAAAGGAGAGGATTAAAATGATAGTAGAACCAAATGTTCCAGAATTATTAAAAAAAGCAGAAAACAGATATGCATTAGTTATTGCAACAGCAAGACGTGCAAGACAATTAGCAGGAGGAGCAGAACCTAAAATAGTAGAAGAGGGAGAAAAACCTGTAACAGTTGCTGCAGAAGAAATAGCAGAAGGAAAAGTAAAAATAGAGGAGTAATAAAATGGAAAAGAAGCATATTATATCTCTAGGTGGAGAACTTGCAAGTGGTAAAGGAACAACATCTAAAATATTAATGGAAAGACTAAACTATGGAATATATAAAAATGGAGATTATTTTAGAAAACTAGCAAAAGATATGAATATGGATGTTACAACATTTAATATTTATGTAAAAGATCATCCGGAAATTGATAGACAAATTGAAAATAGTGCAGCAGAATATGCTAAAGATCATGATAATTTTATTATAGATGCACGATTAGGATGGTATGCTGTTCCAGAATCTTTTAAAGTGTACTTAAAAGTAGACATAAATGTTGCAGCAAAAAGAGCTTTTTATGATGCAAATCGTAAAGATTCAGAAAAATTTGATACAATAGAAGAACAAAAAGCTGATATAGAAAAAAGATATAAGTTAGAAAATGAAAGATATTGGGAATTGTACCAAGTAAGAAAAGAAGATGAAAGCAACTACGATTTAGTAATAGACACAACAAATCAAACTGCAGAAGAAACAGCAGATATAATAGAAAAAGAATACAAAAAATGGTTAGAAAACTAATTTTAGAGGAGCAAAATGATAGCAGAAGTTATAATAAATAGAACTGCAAAAAAATTAAATAGGACCTTTGATTATAAAATACCAGAAGACTTAAAAGACCTTATTTTTATTGGAAGTAAGGTCTTAGTTCCTTTTGGGAATGGTGGAAAATTAGAAGAAGCATTTGTTATAGGAATAAAACCAAAATCAGCATATGAAGTTAAAGAAATTGCAAAAGTAGAAAATAGTTTAAATGATAATCAGATAGAACTTGCAAGATGGATGGCGAAAAAGTATTTTTGTAATATATCAGATTGTATTAATCTTATGGTAACACCAGGAACAAAAAGTAAAGAGAAAAAAGTTCAAGATAAAAAAATAAATGTTGTACACTTGAAAAAAGATATAAAAGAAATAAAATTTGAAATAGAAAATGGAAAAATAAAATCAGAAAAACAGCAACAAATATTAAAAATTGTTATAGAAAATAAAGAAATTACTATACCAGAAATAGAAATTTTAACAGGATATTCAAGAGGAATAGTAAATACACTAATAAAAAATGGATATTTAGAATTAGCAGAAAAGAAAATTCAAAGAGATCCATTAAAATTTAAAGAAGTAGAACAAACAGATTTCTTAAAATTAACAGAAGAACAAGAAGTAGCATCTGAAAAAATAAAAGAAAAAATGGAAGCAGATGAATATAAAAAATTTCTATTATATGGCATTACAGGTTCAGGAAAAACAGAAATATATTTACAATTAATACAAGATGCAATAAAAAATGAAAAAACAGCAATAGTATTAGTTCCAGAAATATCATTAACACCACAAATGTTAGATAGATTTATATCAAGATTTGGAAAAGAAAAAATAGCAATATTACATAGCAAATTATCAATAGGAGAAAGATATGATGAATGGAACAAAATAAAACAAGGACAAGCAAAAATTGTAATAGGAGCAAGATCTGCAATATTTGCACCAGTAGAAAATTTAGGAATTATCATAATAGATGAAGAACATGATGCATCTTATAAATCAGAATCAAACCCTAAATATGATGCTAAACAAGTTGCCACATATATGGCAAAACAAAATAATTGCCCATTACTTTTAGGCAGTGCTACACCTGATATAAATACATATTATAAAGCAAATGAATTAAAAGAGATAGAACTATTGAAGTTAACTAAAAGGGCAAATAATTCAGAATTACCAAAAGTTGAAATAATAGACTTAAAGCAAGAACTTGCAAATGGAAATAGATCAATGCTAAGTAACGAACTATATGCATTAATAGAAGAAAACTTACAAAAAAAGAGGCAGACAATCTTGTTTTTAAATAGAAGGGGATATTCTACTTTTATAATGTGCAGAAATTGTGGTTATACTGTAAAATGCAAAAATTGCGATATAAGTTTAACATATCATAAATATGAAAAGAAACTAAAATGCCATTATTGTGGATATGAGCAAGAATTAGTTTCTAAATGTCCTGAATGTAATAGTGATAAAATAAGATATTTTGGAACAGGAACACAAAAATTAGAACAGGAAATCCAAAAGCAATTTCCAAATGCTAGTACCATTAGAATGGATGTTGATACAGTAACTAAAAAGAATTCACATGAGGAGATTTTAAGAAAATTTAAAGATGAAAATATAGACATTTTAATAGGGACGCAAATGGTAGTAAAAGGACATCATTTTCCAAAGGTTACTTTAGTTGGAGTAATTGCAGCTGATGGCTCTTTAAATGAAAGAACGTTCCAAATACTTACACAAGTTGCAGGAAGAGCGGGTCGTGAGAATTTGCCGGGAAAAGTTGTAATACAAACATATAACCCAGATAGTTTTCCAATTGAATATTCAAAAACTCAAGATTATGATTTATTTTATGACACAGAAATCAAGCTAAGAAAACAGTTGAAATATCCGCCATTTTGCGATATAATATTAATTGGCTTCAATAGTTTATCAGAAAAGGAATTAATTGATGCATCTACTAAAATTTAT
>ENA-OPCY01000825-OPCY01000825.1-human-gut-metagenome-genome-assembly--contig:-NODE-825-length-20799-cov-6.433571_pt1 | contig 20799 bp, 18 predicted proteins | sample MGYA00241568_ERZ501487 | MGnify/ENA primary metagenome ERZ501487 (study PRJEB25962, sample SAMEA2042574) | human gut metagenome | biome: human gut; feature: human-associated habitat; material: faeces... | reverse complement strand
AGCATGATATTGATCTGACTGCAGAGGCCTCGCAGGATACAGTACCTCTATTGCAGCAGTGGGATAAGAGATGGGGCTATGAAAAGTACAGCGGCAATTATTTTGCGGCGAGTGGCTGCGGTCCGACTGCACTTTCGATGGTTGTATTATATCTGACGCATGATGCACAGGCATCACCTCTTGCAGTGGCAGAGTATGCAAAGGAGGCCGGCTACAGTGTGGACGGCTCCGGAAGTGCATGGGATCTTATGAGCAAGGGCTGCAGGCACTACGGCGTAAATGCTAAGACTATAAGGGAGGATGAGGATACATTTAAAGAAAGGCTTGATGAGGGCAATCTGATAGTCGTAAATGTAGGTCCGGGAGATTTCACAGACAATGGACATTTTATGGTGATCACAGGCTATGATGATGAGGGCTTTACTATAAATGATCCAAACAGTATCATAAAGAGCAATACCCACTGGCAGTTTGAGAGGCTGAGTTCACAGATCAGGGCTGCATGGAGGATGTTTGTGTAGATAATAGCAGCAACACATGCATTTATGCTGATTTTTGTGATGCATATGGAAAAATTAAAAAATAAGAAATAATAAAACCTGCTGTGTCATGCTTGTCTGACACAGCAGGTTTTTTATTAAATTCATGAATAATCATAAATGAGGGGCAAAATACCTTTTGACCCCTCATATCATTAGTATAGTGTACTAAATTTATACGGACTAATAATAAACAGTAAAATATGGTATGCAGATTATAGCAATTGAATACCATGCTCCTCACATTCCTTAATTGTCTCCTCAGGCCACAGCGAGCTCTGTACCTCACCGATATGAGCCTTTCTGAGGAAGAACATACAGATTCGTGACTGTCCGATTCCACCTCCGATAGTGTACGGAAGCTCCTTGTTGAGGATAGCCTTCTGGAATGGAAGCTTAGCACGCTCAGGACATCCGGCCTTGTCAAGCTGCTCCTTCAGAGATTTTTCATCTACACGGATACCCATTGATGAAAGCTCAAGTGCGATATCAAGAACAGGATAGTATACGATGATATCAGCGTTTAAAGCCCAGTCGTCATAGTCAGGGGCACGTCCGTCGTGAGGCTCTCCGTTTGCAAGCTTGTCACCAATCTGCATTACACAGATTGCACCCTTTGCCTTTGCAAAATAATACTCGCGCTCCTTTGGAGTATTGTCCGGGAACATTTCCTCAAGCTCTGATGTGGTGACAAAGGTGATATCCTTTGGCAGAATCAAATCTATGTAGTCGTACTGTATAGCCATGTACTGCTCGGTCTTGCGCAGGCATTTGTATACTGTCTTTACTGTTTCCTCAAGGAAATCTAAGTTTCTGTCCTCCTTGCGGATGACCTTTTCCCAGTCCCACTGGTCAACAAATATAGAGTGGATATTGTCAGTCTCCTCATCACGTCTTATGGCATTCATATCTGTGTAGATGCCCTCGCCGAGAGAGAAGCCGTATTTCTTTAATGCATATCTCTTCCACTTGGCAAGAGAGTGAACGACCTCAGCCTCCTTGTCACCCTGCTCAAGGATGCCGAAAGTAACAGGTCTCTCATATCCGTTTAAGTTATCGTTTAAGCCTGTGGTAGGATCAACGAAAAGCGGTGCTGAAACACGTGTCAGGGAAAGACGCTGTGCGAGCATGCCCTGGAAGAAATCCTTAACAGTCTTGATGGCAAGCTGTGTATCGTGAAGATTCAGTGCCGAAGAATAGTTCTTTGGTATTGTTAATTTGCTCATTTTCGATTAAACCTCGTTGTATTATTAATTTTTAAATAAAATTCCTTTAACCTGATTATTATATCACAATTTTTCTAGAAAGATAGTCCATAATATGATAAAATTAGATAGTTTAAAGAGAAACAATATCGTTTTACCTTATTTTTATGTGTTTAAGGTGTTAATGAAAGGTAGTAGATTTATATGAGAAAAAGAGATATGACCTTTGCTTCGGCGGTGCTTGAGGCAATAGATGCGCTTTTAGCTCTTGCGTATATAGGCTTACAGATTTATTATGGAGTGTGCTATCACATACAGGTATTTAAGTTTGTGGCCAATATACTTGTGCTTTTGCTTGTATACATTGCAATCACATGGCTGCAGCATTATCCGGAAAAGCTCAATCACATAGCAGCGGAGCTGTGTGTGGGCAATATCAGAAAGTATTCACTCAGGCTTTTGACGTTTGTAAAGCTTGTTTTTACTGCGGGGCTTTTGGTGCCATGCGTGTGTGATGCGTTTGGAATAGCAATCCGCGATGTATACAGCCTCATTATGATAGGGCTCATCCTTGTGGTGTCGGCATATTATGAGTACAGGATATTTCAGGAAATAAAGTCATTGCGGAAATAATATAGGAGAAATAAAATGCAGCTTAGTATAGAAGAAGTTAAAAAGCTGGATAGTAACAGCTATCAGATAATAGATATAAGAAGTGAGGAAGAGGTGGCGCACGGTGCCATAAAGGGAGCACTCAATATTCAGGCAGAGGAAATAGAGTCAGATGAGAGGGTGCTGCATGATAAGAAGCTTGTCATAGTCTGCAGCCGTGGTAAGACGAGCGTGGATGTGGCAGAGTATCTCACAGAAAAAGGTTTTGATGCGGCAAGCTTAAAGGGAGGCTATATAAGCTGGCTGCTTGATGCCATGAAAGAGGATGAGGTGGCAGAGCGCGATATAAAGGCAGATGTGGAGCAAAGCATCAGAAAGAAATTTAAGAAATCCATCTGGCGCAAGTTTACAAAGGCGATAAACACATATGAGCTTGTAAAGCCGGGGGATAAGATTGCGGTGTGTATCTCGGGAGGTAAGGATTCCATGCTTATGGCAAAGCTGTTTCAGGAGCTTAAGCATCACAATAAGTTTGATTTTGATGTGAAGTTTCTCGTCATGGACCCGGGCTACAATGAGGCAAACAGGCATGTCATAGAGGAAAACTGCAGGAACCTTGGCATCCCTGCCACTATTTTTGAGTCAGATATATTTGATGCTGTATATGATATCGAAAAATCGCCATGCTATTTATGTGCGAGGATGAGAAGAGGACATCTGTATGCATTTGCAAAGGAGCTGGGCTGCAACAAAATTGCGCTCGGACATCACTATGATGATGTTATCGAGACGATACTCATGGGCATGCTCTACGGTGCACAGGTACAGACCATGATGCCTAAGCTTCACAGCACAAACTTTGAGGGCATGGAGCTTATCAGGCCTCTTTACCTGGTAAGGGAGGACGATATCAAGGCATGGCGTGATTACAACGGTCTGCATTTTATACAGTGTGCCTGCAAGTTTACAGATACCTGTACCACCTGCAATAATGAGGAAAACCGCTCAAAGCGTGTTGAGATAAAGCAGCTCATCGCTAATCTTAAAAAGGTGAATCCTTTTGTCGAGGCAAATATATTTAAGAGCGTGGAGAATGTAAATCTGGCTACGGTTGTAGCATATAAAAAGGATGGCATAAAGCACAGCTTCCTAGATCACTATGATGAATAAGACAGATATATTTCAGGAGGGCATTGTATGGCAGATATCATGGATTATATTGACTGGCGTGGAGACATAGGCTTTGATGAGGTGCAAGTAAATGAGGTGGACGGACTGATTTTTTCACAGCTTATTTATGTGCAGATGAAGCCATATATGCCGGATGCAAAGAAGTCATACCTTACGATAAAACAGCTTTCGAGCCTTTACTGCGCGGACCACAGTGATGATGAGATTGAGCAGATGCCTAATCTTTTTCGCCACTCCGCGAGGCTGCTTCAAAAGCTGGCGCACTCAAGGCGCTATGCTGACTGCATTTTGAGATATTATATATACGATATTAGTGAAAAAGAGGAGTCGCAGTTTTCTGCGGTTACGATAGAACTGCCTGACGGCACATATTTCATTTCCTACAGTGGTACAGACCATTCCGTGGTCGGTTGGAAGGAAAACTTTAATCTAAGCTATCTCGATGAGACACCGGGACAGAACAAGGCGAAAAAATATTTAAAGCAGGTGGCAGCATATATTTGTAATGATGAAAATATCAACAATAAAAGCATCAATACAAGAAAGCTGTGGATAGGCGGGCACTCAAAGGGTGGAAATCTGGCAGTATTTGCCGCCATGCATGTGGATAAAGAGGTGCAGGATGTCATTATTAAGGTGTTTAATTTTGACGGGCCGGGCTTCAATCACAAGATGATATATACGGCAGGCTACAAAAGAATTTTTGACAGAATAGAGACATTTCTGCCACAGTCGTCTATTGTTGGCTTATTGCTTGAACATGTGGACGATTATGAGGTGGTAAGAAGCCGTAATTCGGGTCCGCTGCAGCATGATGCTTTTTCATGGGAGATAATGGGCGGAAGTATAATAAAGGCGGATGGGCTGGACAAAAACAGTGTGCGCCTTGACAAGACACTCAGAAACTGGATAGGCAGCATGGATGAGGCGCAGCGAAAGCAGTTTGTAAATGTGCTTTTTTCAATAGCATCAGACTCCAATTTTGAGAACCTTGACCAGATGTCATTTAAGCAGCTCATTGAGATGATAAAGGCTGCCGATGATCTGTCAAAGGCTGACTGGAGCATGCTTAAGGATACAGTAAGACTCCTGATTTCTGCCGGTGTCGGCGTGGTCAGGGATGAAAAGGAGAAATAAATGTTAAATCAGTTTTCAAGAACACAGCTTTTGCTTGGAAAAGAGGCGATGGATAGGCTAAAGGGCGCAAGAGTCGCAGTATTTGGAATAGGAGGAGTGGGCGGATATGTCTGCGAGGCACTAGTCAGAAGCGGCGTGGGAGCGATTGACCTTATCGATGATGACAAGGTGTGTCTTACAAACCTAAACAGGCAGATAATCGCAACCCGAAAGACCATAGGAAAATACAAGGCAGATGTGATGGAGGAGAGGATTCATGATATTAATCCTGATGTCAGTGTCGTGACGCACAGGTGCTTCTTTTTGCCGGAAAATGCTGATGAATTTCCGTTTGAAGAGTATGATTATATAGTTGACGCGGTTGATACGGTCACAGCAAAGATTGCGCTTGTCATGAAGGCACAGGAGAAGAATGTCCCTATCATAAGCAGCATGGGAGCGGGAAATAAGCTGGATGCAAGTGCATTTAAAGTGGCTGATATATATAAGACCAGCATGTGTCCTCTTGCAAAGGTCATGCGCCGTGAGCTTAAAAAACGTGGCGTGAAAAAGCTCAAGGTGGTATACTCTGAGGAGAAGCCTACAAGACCGATAGAGGATATGTCTATAAGCTGCAGAAGCAACTGCATCTGCCCGCCGGGTGCCGAACACAAGTGCACAGAGCGCAGGGATATTCCAGGAAGCCTTGCATTTGTACCATCAGTGGCAGGACTTATCATCGCGGGCGAGGTGGTACAGGACATAGCCTTTGACAGGGTATGATAAAGAATACAATTACGAAAAGAGAGGAATAAAAATGCCAGTATTTGATTTTAGCGATACACCGGTAGCAAACGAGCATCCGGAGTGTACATATGAGACATTTCATTCGACAGAGACCAAGGCATCGGCCGATAAACCGATTGTTGTGATAGACAATAAGCAAAAGGAATGGGCGCATCATGCGCTCGGTATGTTTACAAATCCGATAAAGCGTACATCCTTTGAATTTGAGAATGGTGATGGGGTGACCAGTGCAGATATCCTGCGCATTGATTCCCGCTTCGTCAGCCTTTTTAAGTGGCTTGGCGAAAATCACATAAAGGTACAGCTTTCAGGAGCCAATACACCTGACGGATACGCAGTATACAGGGTGAGGGAGGTGGCTCTCGGCAGAGGCACAAAGCTGTCTGCAGAGGACGGATTCCTGCAGTATATGATGGAAAGGCTCTTTGCCAGCACCATGCCTGAGGATGAACCTGACCTCGATGATTACGAGGAAGAGGGCGACAGCATGAAGCTCACCAGTATACAGAGCATCACAGATTTTATGACCTGTGCAGGCCGTACACTGCCTGACAATATACTGCTGTGGGCCAGGAGAAATCTGGCAGTTGCGCGTTCAAGCGAGGTATCACCTGAGGAGAGACGCCATGCACAGAGAGCACTTTCCATCATGATGAATATCCAGTGGAAGGGAAATTATTTTGAGGCAATTGACCCTGTGGAGGCAAGGCGCATACTCGATGAGGAGCTCTATGGCATGGAGAGCGTGAAGCAGAGAATCATTGAGACAATTATCCAGATAAACAGGACTCATACACTTCCTGCCTACGGACTGCTGCTCTGTGGACCGGCAGGAACCGGAAAGTCACAGATTGCATATGCTGTTGCACGTATACTCAAGCTTCCATGGACCACACTCGATATGAGCTCCATAAATGATGCAGAGCAGCTCACAGGAAGCTCAAGAATCTATTCAAACGCAAAGCCGGGAATCATTATGGAGGCATTTTCACAGGCAGGAGAGTCAAATCTTGTATTTATCATCAATGAGCTCGACAAGGCATCAAGCAAAAACGGCAACGGAAATCCGGCAGATGTGCTTTTGACATTGCTTGACAATCTGGGCTTTACAGACAACTATATGGAGTGTATGGTGCCGACCGTCGGAGTATATCCGATTGCAACAGCCAATGATAAATCCCAGATTTCTGCACCGCTTATGTCACGTTTTGCAGTGATTGATATTCCGGACTATACCGATGAAGAGAAGAAGGTCATCTTCCAGAGATTTGCCCTGCGCAAGGTATTTGAGCGAATGGGAATGAAGGAGGAGGAGTGCGTTCTCACAGAGGACGGACTTGATGCAGTGATTAAGCTTCACGAGAACACATCGGGCATAAGAGATCTCGAGCAGGCTGCAGAGCATCTGGCAGCAAATGCACTTTATCAGATAGAGGTTGATAAGGTAAAGCAGGTGGTATTTGATGCTGAGGCTGTTTTTGAGCTTTTAGGCTAGATGGATATGAGTACGGATACAGGAATTGTTACGAAAATAAAAGGAGATTGTCAGGATGAGAGAATTTGGAAAATCCAGAAAATTAGATAATGTGCTTTATGATGTAAGAGGACCAGTGGTGGATGAGGCGGCCCGCATGGAGGAAAACGGCACAAATGTGTTGAAGCTCAATATAGGAAATCCGGCGCCGTTTGGCTTCAGGACACCTGATGAGGTGATATATGATATGTCTCGCCAGCTCACGGACTGTGAGGGATATTCCAACTCCAAGGGACTTTTTTCTGCAAGAAAAGCAATCATGCAATATGCACAGCTCAAAAAGCTTCCTAATGTGACGGTTGAGGATATCTACACCGGAAACGGAGTCAGCGAGCTTATAAACTTAAGCATGTCAGCGCTTCTTGACAATGGTGATGAGGTGCTGGTGCCGGCACCGGACTATCCGCTTTGGACAGCCTGCGTTACACTTGCGGGAGGCACGGCAGTGCACTATATCTGTGATGAGCAGTCAGAGTGGTATCCGGACATAGAGGATATCAAAAAGAAGATTACAGACAAGACAAAGGCAATCGTAATAATAAACCCTAATAACCCTACGGGAGCGCTCTATCCAAGGGAGGTGCTGCAGCAGATAGTTGATGTGGCAAGAGAGCACGAGCTCATGATTTTTTCGGATGAGATATATGACAGGCTTGTGATGGATGACTATGAGCATGTGTCTATTGCGTCGCTTGCACCGGACCTCTTCTGTGTGACCTTCAGCGGTCTTTCTAAGTCACATATGATAGCAGGCTATCGTATCGGATGGATGGTTTTAAGCGGCAACAAGGCGCTCGGAAAGGACTATATCGAGGGTCTCAACATGCTCTCAAACATGCGTCTTTGCTCGAATGTTCCGGCGCAGTCGATAGTGCAGACGGCATTAGGCGGATATCAGAGTGTAGGCGAGTATATTGTGCCGGGCGGACGAATCTATGAGCAGAGAGAGTACGTCTACAAGGCATTAAACGATATACCGGGAATTTCGGCAGTAAAGCCAAAGGCAGCATTTTACATATTCCCAAAGATTGATACTGCAAGGTTCAACATCACAAACGATGAACAGTTTGCACTTGATCTGCTTCGTGAGAAGAAGATACTCATCATCCACGGCGGCGGCTTCAACTGGGATAAGCCGGATCACTTCAGAGTGGTATATCTGCCTCGAACAGAGATATTAAAGGATGCCACAGGCAAGCTTGCAGACTTTTTGTCTTCATATAAGCAGAAATAATTATTGGCATAGATAATTATAAAACATATGATATAAAACATATAATATATAAGCTCCGGCACAGAAAACTTTTTGTTCTGACCGGAGTTTTTATATTATGCTGTAATATTTTTTAAAAGTAACCTACCTGTAACTTTACATAATGTATTATACACTTGTATCGCGGGGCGGCTGCACTTTAAAGGACAGACCGCACAGCACTCAAAAATGTATAGAGAAGAAAAGGAGAATTAAATGGAACTGCTTAGAGTAGAACACTTATCAAAAATATACGGAGCCGGAGAAAATCAGGTCAAGGCTTTGGATGATGTGTCATTGAGCGTGGAAAAGGGAGAGTTTGTGGCAATTGTCGGGGCGAGCGGCTCCGGAAAATCCACACTGCTTCATCTGCTCGGAGGTGTTGACAGGCCAACAAGCGGAAAGGTGTATATAAACGGCACTGATATTTTTGCAATGAATGATGATGAGCTTGCTATATTCAGAAGAAGACAGGTAGGCATCATTTATCAGTTTTATAATCTGATACCTATATTAAATGTGGAGGAAAACATGGCAATTCCGATGGAGCTTGATGGAAGAAAGGTGGAAAAAGCACAGATGGATGACATGCTTTTGCGCCTTGGACTTACAGAGAGACGTACTAATCTGCCAAATGAGCTATCAGGTGGACAGCAGCAGCGCACATCTATAGGAAGAGCCCTGATTACGAGACCATCTATAGTGCTAGCGGATGAGCCGACCGGAAACCTGGATACCAAAGCCAGCAACGAGATTATGCATCTCTTAAAGACCTCAAACCGTGAGCTCAACCAGACAATCATTATGATTACACACAATATGGAGCTTGCAAAGGCGGCTGACCGCACAATAATGATAGAGGATGGTAAAATCAGATGAATTTGATGAAGACACTCACATTAAAAAACTTAAAGCTCAACAGGAAAAGAACTATTGTCACGATAGTCGGAATAATTCTTGCAACAGCGCTTTTGTCAGCGCTTGTCACACTTGTGTCAAGCTTTCAGTACAGTGTGATTGAATACCAGAAGCAAAAGGGCGGCGACTTTCATGTGAAATTTTCGAATGTGAAAATGTCTGAGCTTTCGGAGTTTAAAAACAACAGAAATATTGAAAGCACATTTGAGACAATGGGAATGGGCTTTGCAAAGCTAGACGGCTGCAAGAATGAGGATAAGCCATATGCATATGTCACGGCAACAGATGAGGCCGGCTTTGAGAGAGGCTGCTTTAAACTGATAGAGGGGCGCATGGCAAAAAATGAGGATGAGATAGTCATTCCAAGGCACTTAAAGACAAACGGACGAATCGACATAAAGGTGGGAGATGAGATAACACTTGATGTCGGAAAGCGATATGATTCAAACACCGAAAGTGTCATATCGGAAAACTGCGCATATGAGCATGATGCAGAGACACTTACCGATACTGTGACAAAGCACTACAAGGTGGTAGGCATCATGGAAAGACCGGGCTATGGAATGGAGGACTATAGTGCCGCCGGATATACATTTGTCACATACTCTGATGAACTGGCATCAATTGATAACGGCACAAAGAGCGAGGCAAGCGAAGCTGACACTACACTCACAGTGTACAGCAGATACACTAAAAAGGCATTAAGAAACAAGGATGCTGTGACAGCAGATATAATTGGCGTGGATGAAAAGCTGTTTGCGAAAGCGAATAATTCATCTGTTGAAATGACTGCTGAGGAGAGTGACAGGTTTCTTAAAGAGATGGAAAATGCAAAATATGATATATATATGAATGGCTTCCTTATAAGCTATGAGTGTGTTTTCCCGATTGACGGTACATTTAAAGCATTGTTTACAGTGGCTGCTGTTGTGGCTTTGATAATCATACTGACATCAGTGTACTGTATCAAAAACAGCTTCAACATATCAATCACTGAAAAAATCAGGCAGTATGGCATGCTTGCAAGCGTGGGTGCTACGAGGCGCCAGATAAAAAGCAGCGTTAAGACAGAGGCTGCAATGCTTGGAGTGGTTGGTATTCCGGTGGGTACCATGAGTGGTATTTTAGCATCGCTTGTACTTGTTAAGGTGGTGAATGCGCTGTCAGCAGGCTGGCTTAACTTTGCTTTGAGCTTTCACACATCACTGCCTGCACTTATTCTTGCTGTGATACTGAGTATAGCGACCATTTATTTCTCCGCAACAGGCAGTGCAAGAAGGGCTGCAAGGGTCACACCGCTTGAAGCAATAAGAAACACAAAGGAGATTAAAATAAAGTCAGCAAAGCTTAAGACACCGGCGATTATAGGCAGAATCTGGGGTATCGGAGGCGTTATCTCATATAAGAATATAAAGAGGAACAATAAAAAGTACAGAACCACAGTGACATCCATTGTCATCTGCTCAGTAACCTTTATTGTGATATCGTACTTTATGTCTATGGCCTTTAGCGTTGTTGGGATGTCATATGCATCAACAGATTACAATATTGGAATAAATATGTCATGTAAAAAGGACCTTGATATTGAAAAGCTCTCTGAGCTTTTGAGTGGCATTGAAGGAGCAAAGGATTATCTGGTTGGAGCAGGTTATTATTTTGATGTAGATAAGCCAGAGTATACAAAGAAATATGGAGAGTATTGCGGGCAGCTTTATGATGACAGTGAGGATGTCTCACAAGAGTTTTTAATCACGGTTTTAAATGACAAATCATATGATAAGTATGCGTCTGACGCAGGCATAAAAAATGCAGATACAGGAGCAATTCTTGTAAATAAATGCACATTTGATGTGTATAATGAGAAAAGCTCGAAATACGTCAAAGAAGAGATGGAGCTGTACAAATATAAAGCAGGAGATACAATCGAGTGCGGCTACAATGTGTATGATGATGCTTCTTCTGATGACAATGCAGCAGAAGGCGATACTGAAAGCAGCACGGATGATAATAATGCAGTGGAAGGTGATACTGAAAGCGGCACAGAGGATAACAGCGGATACGTTGACGAGGAAACAATAAATAACGGAGTCAGAAAGACTGTGGATGTAACTATTGCAGGTGTCACAGACAAGGTACCAATAGGCTATAAGGGCTACGGCAATACCACGCTTTTGTTTATGAACCAAAAAGGCTTTGAAAGCCTATGGGCTGACGGCAAGAGTAATGAGCTCAAACTGGGACATGCGTCATATTCGGCATATGTGGTTGCAGAAAATGCAGATGAATATCAGGATACATTCGAAAAGGAGACGGAGGAAAATCCTGAGTATTCGCAGATTAGTTTTTATGTCAGCAATCTGGATAAGGAGATGCGCGATGAAAAGTCACTCTTTACACTGCTTGGAGTATTTGCATACGGACTTATTGTGGTCATTGCCTTAATAGGAATCACAAATATCATCAATACCTTAAGCACCGGAATGGAGCTTAGAAGCCGCGAGTTTGCCACATTAAGAAGCATTGGAATGACAGATAAGCAGTTCTCTGAAATGGTCAGGCTCGAGAGTGTGTTTATATCTGTAAAGGCACTTGTAATAGGTGTACCACTTGGTATTTTAATCAGCTATCTCTTATGTGTTATGATGAACAGGATGGATGATGCAATCATTTATGAACCGCCGTATAAAGCAATTATATTGTGTATATTGGTTGTAATAATGCTGATTTATGCTATCATGAAACTATCAATGACGAAGCTTAGACACAATAACATTATTGAGACGATCAAAAATGAAAATCTGTAGGAAATGCGGGAGCTGATATGAAAAAAATACTTCTCATAGAGGACAACAAAGGAATAACAGAGGGACTGTGTGATACCTTTACAGAACCTGAATATGAGCTTTTGATAGCAGGCAGTTTAAAGGAGGCTGGGGCGCTTTTGAGTGAGCACCCCGGCCTTGTGCTGCTTGATGTGTCGCTTCCGGATGGGAACGGCTTTGATTTTTACAGCGAACGGCTGGAAAAAGAAAAAACACCGGTGATTTTTCTTACCGCAAGGGATGAGGAAAATGATATAGTAAAGGGCCTTGAGCTTGGAGCGGAGGATTACATCACAAAGCCATTTTCCGTAAGGGAGCTTGTGGCGAGGGTAAACCGCGTATTTTTACGTAGGAAAAGTGATGACAGTTCATCTGTCATACATGCAGGAAGCATAAGCTATGATTTGGACAAAAAGGAAGCAAGAAGGGATGGACAGTTGATTGCTCTTTCAAGTCTTGAAAACCGCATACTTGATCTGCTTTTTACCAATCACGACAAGGCTGTGTCCAGAAATGCCGTGCTTGACTGCATCTGGGAGGCGACAGGCAACGATGTCTATGACCATACAGTGACTGTCTATATGAAGCGCATCAGGGCAAAGCTTGGTGAGGATGTGATAAAGACTGTGAAGGGAATCGGGTATCGTGTTGATTCAGATGAAACTCTTTAAACAGTATCGGCCGACAGAGACAGTTCCCGGGGGAAAGCATGAGAAAGAAGAAATATAATTTAGAGAACAGAAAACATTTTGTGTATTTTGCGATAATTTATACATGTATATGTGTGACGGTTATGGCTTTTACCGTTTTTTTCCAGTACAGGGCATATACGAAAAACTATAACATCACAGTGGCTAAGCTATGTGCGCTTATTCATGAAAAATATCCCGATGTATCAGATGGCAGCATAGCCGGGATTCTAAATGACAGCAGCTTCGACAGCGATTATACAAATTTAAAAAGCGCAGAGACGCTCTTTAAAAAATACGGCATTGATATGGAAAAGGATTCTGCGGTTTTGTCAAATGAAAAAGCGCTTAAAGGAGCGCTTTGGCTAGACATATTTCTTGTTGTGCTTTTTGCAGGGGGCTTTTGCCTTTACATTATGATTATAAGATTTAGCTTTAAAAGACAGGTCAGACAGGCTGCGGATTATCTGCGCCGCATAAATCAGGGAGACTACAGACTTGTTATGGCAGATAGCACAGAGGGAGAGATTTCTATACTAAAGGGAGAGCTTTACAAGACAGCAATCTATTTGAGGGAGTCTGCGGAAAATGCAAAGGCAGACAAGCTTTTGCTAAAGGATGCGCTTTCTGACATATCGCACCAGCTTAAGACTCCGCTCACATCACTTTCGATAAATCTGGAAAATCTGGAAGGAAATCCTGATATGGCATCTGAAAACAGAAACAGGATAATGCGCAGGGCAAAGCGCGATGTGGACAATATATCGCATATGGTGCAGGCTATCTTAAAGCTTTCAAGGCTTGAAGCGGATGTTGTGGAGTTTGATGAGAAGGATACGCTGCTGTCTGAAATTGTGTATGAGGCAGCCGATAATGTTATGGCACTTTGCGATTTGAGAGACATAAGGCTGTCCATAGATGAAGGCTCTGATAAGGATGCCTGTATACATGCTGATGCATACTGGCAGTGTGAGGCCATTACAAACATAGTAAAAAATGCAGTGGAGCATGCAGAGAGTGAGGTAAAGATAGGCTTTTACAGGTATGAGATGTATGCAGAGATAACAGTGCAAAACGATGGAGAGACCATAAGTGATGAGGACAAAAAGCATATTTTTACGCGTTTTTACAGCGGCAGCGGACAGCCGGCAGACAGCATCGGCATAGGACTTTCGCTCGCGGAAGCAATTGTGCGTCATGACAATGGATATATCCTTGTGGAGGATTGTAAAAAAGATGTATTAAATGAAAAAAATGAATGCAGTGGCACACGCTTTGTGGTAAGATATTTGTGATAAGTTGAGAAAAATTATCAATAAATACACTAGGAAGCGATAAAATGACACTAAAAGAACTTGGCATAGGACAGAGTGCCAGAATACTTACAGTAGGCGGTGAGGGCGCACTGCGCCAGCATTTCCTGGATATGGGAGTAATCCCAAAGGCCGAAGTGACAGTAATCAAATTTGCACCGATGGGAGACCCGATGGAGCTTCAGGTGCACGGCTATGAGCTCACATTGAGGCTTGATGATGCGGCACAGATTGAGGTAGAATTAATTGACAGCCGTTCAAGAAAGCATGAGGGCCCTAAAAAGATAAGCAACACAGCCCATCCCGGACTTGGTGAGGAGGGCAAATACCATGTGAAGGGCAGTGGCAATCCCCTTCCGGATGGTGAGAAGCTCACATACGCACTTGTGGGAAACCAAAACTGCGGCAAGACAACACTTTTCAACCAGCTTACAGGTTCAAACCAGCATGTGGGTAATTTCCCGGGAGTGACGGTGGACAGAAAGGATGGCTCTATTAAAGAACATCCGGATACATCAATCACAGATTTACCGGGCATTTACTCAATGAGCCCATATACGAATGAGGAGATCGTGTCGAGAAACTTTGTGCTCGATAACAAGCCAAAGGCCATAATAAATATCGTAGATGCGACAAATATCGAGAGAAACCTGTATCTGACCATGCAGCTTCTTGAGATGGATATACCGATGGTTATTGCACTCAATATGATGGATGAGGTGACGGCAAACTCAGGCTCAATCGATGTAAATAAAATCGAGGGACTGTTAGGAGTGCCTGTTGTACCGATTTCTGCCGCAAAGAATCAGGGTGTTGATGAGCTGGTGCGCCATGCAATACACATTGCAAAGTATCAGGAGCGCCCGGGCAGACAGGATTTCTGTGATGAGAATGATTTTGGCGGTGCCGTGCACAGATGTATACACGCGGTCAGCCACCTGATTGAGGATCATGCAAAGCTCGCCGGAGTTCCGATTCGCTTTGCTGCTACCAAAATTATCGAGGGAGATGCACTTATATTAGAGCAGCTTCATCTTGATGAGAATGAGAAAGAGGCAATAGAGCATCTGATTGTCCAGATGGAGAAGGAGCGAGGCCTTGACAGAAGCGCTGCAATTGCGGATATGCGCTTTACATTTATTGAGAAAATATGCGAGAGCACTGTGGTAAAGCCGAAGGAGAGCAGGGAGCGTATCAGAAGTGAGCGCATCGACCGTGTTCTTACAGGCAAATACACGGCAATACCGTGCTTTATAGTGATAATGCTTGCTGTATTTTATCTCACCTTCAACGTAATCGGAGCAGGCCTTCAGTGGCTTTTGGAGCAGGGCATAGGAGCACTGACCGCGCTTACGGATAAGGCACTCACAGCGGCAGGTGTGAATGAGGTGCTGCACGGACTGGTAATAGACGGCATCTTTCAGGGTGTCGGAAGCGTATTAAGCTTTTTGCCGATTATCGTGACACTGTTCTTTTTCTTATCCCTCATGGAGGACAGCGGATACATAGCGAGGGTTGCATTCTTCATGGACAAGCTCCTTCGTAAGATAGGACTTTCCGGACGAAGCATAGTACCAATGCTCATAGGCTTCGGCTGTACGGTGCCGGCTGTCATGGCGACACGTACACTGCCAAGTGAGAGAGACCGTAGAATGACTATACTCCTCACACCGTTTATGAGCTGTTCGGCAAAATTGCCAATTTATGCATTCTTTGTTAGTGCATTTTTCCCGAAGCATGGCGGACTTGTCATGGGAGGTCTGTACTTCCTTGGCATAATTGTCGGAATACTTTTCGCATTTATCTACAGAAAGACTTTGTTCAGGGGTGACGCAGTGCCGTTTGTCATGGAACTGCCAAACTACAGGATGCCGGGCGCCAAGAATGTGTGCCAGCTCCTCTGGGAGAAGGCAAAGGACTTTTTGCAGAAGGCATTTACGGTAATACTTATTGCCACAATGCTGATATGGTTCTTACAGAGCTTTGACATACACTTTAACATGGTAACAGACTCAAAGGACAGCATGCTTGCCGTTATTTCAAGTATTATCGTGCCTGTCTTTAAGCCTCTGGGACTCGGCGACTGGCGTATATGCACGTCACTTATCAGCGGACTCATGGCAAAGGAGAGCGTGGTATCAACACTTGAGATACTGTTTGGCGGAACGGTTACGACAGCACTCACAACACTTTCAGCCGCATCTCTTCTGGTGTTCTCGCTGCTCTACAGCCCATGCGTGGCTGCTATAGCATCCATAAAGAGAGAGCTGGGTGCAAAGTGGGCAGTCAGTGTGGTGCTTTTGCAGTGTGCGATTGCATGGGGGGCAGCATTTATTGTAAGAATTATTGGACTGCTTGTGATGTAAAAAAACTGACTGAATAGTTACAAAAAATATAAAAGGAGATATGTGATGGAGATTAAACTGGAAAATGAATCACTTGAGCTCACGATAAACAGCTTCGGAGCAGAGCTTAAAAGCATCACCGGCAAGGAAACTGGTACACAGTATCTGTGGGATGCCGATGAGAAATACTGGAAGAGAAGCGCACCGGTGCTTTTCCCGTTTGTCGGCAGCTTAAAGGACAAGAAGTTTACCGTTGATGGGACAGATTATCCGATGGGACAGCACGGCTTTGCAAGGGATATGGAGTTTGAGCTTGTGTCACAGACAAAGGATGAGGCATGGTTTTCACTTAAATCAAATGATGAGACTCTTGCAAAATATCCGTTTGAGTTTGTGCTCGAAATAGGCTATAAGCTCTCAGGCAGTGAGATAAAAGTGACCTGGAGGGTGACAAATCCTGCGAAAAAGGATTTACTTTTCTCAATAGGTGGTCATCCGGCATTTATGTGTCCGATCGCAGAGCAGGGAAAGCAGTCAGACTATTATCTGAGGCTTGACACAGACAAAGCAATCACCTACGGACTTATCTGTGACGGAGGACTTTTAGACAAGGATGACAATCTGCTTAAGGTGGATGTGGATGGATACTGTCAGATAGATGAGCATATGTTTGATAAGGATGCGCTCATAATAGAAAACAGACAGGCTTCAAAGGTGAGCCTGTGTACACCGGATAAGAAGCCATATCTTACGGTGTCCTTTGATGCGCCTTTATTTGGTCTGTGGTCACCGGCAGGAATGGGAGCACCGTTTATCTGTATTGAGCCGTGGTACGGCCGATGCGACAGAGCAGGCTTTGCCGGAGAATTAAAGGACAGGGAGTATGGTAATTCGCTGGCACAGGGTGAGAAATTTGAGAAGTCATATACGATTGAAATTGAGCTGTAGATTTTCTTGTTCTCAATGTGACTTAAGACTTAAATAGTTACAAACAAAAATATAAGATATAGTTAGAATCATGGGACTGCGATATATTGTAGTCCCATGATTTTTGTATTGACAAAATGCAAGATATGAAATATATTATACTTAACTAGTGACTAATAAACAGTAGAGTGTTAATCAGTAGAGAGGGTGTTATAATGCAAAAGCAAAATTCAAAAAAGAAATTTTTGGAGAAACTTTATATTAGCTTATCATTTTATTTTGGGGATGATGACTGTGATAGTTTAATTAAAGACTATGAAGAATGGTTCGAAAATGAAGAAATGGCTGAAAAAAGCGAGTACGAAATATGTTCCGGCTTAGGAAAACCGTTTGATATCGCGAGAAATTTATACAAAGATTCAAAAGAAGGAAAAGAGCATACGTTTCCATTGAAGAGTAGTGTTTTATTACAGACAATTGCCACGCTGGTTATATATTATGTGCTATGCGTCAGTTTGTTAAGATACTTTGATAAAAACGGCTGGAATTTTTATCCGGTTGCTCTGATAGCTAATGTTCTAGTATTTGTTGCAGGTTTGTTTATTCTTAAAAAATCAAAATTAACATGTGATATGCAATTTAAAAACCATCTGTTATTAATCGGATTATTCTTTTTTATTTTATTAACAGAGGTATTTCTGGTAATGAAAAATAATGAGGCTGGCTTAGGGAGTTATTATGTGGTATTAGTTACAACAGCTATAATTATTCTGAGTTGTATTATTATTTACATCATCTTAAAGAAATATATAATAAACAGGGAATTGGGTTTTATAACGATATTTCATATACTTGGTATTATTACCTGCTTAATGTATTTTATAAATCAGTTACATATGTTTTATATAGAAAGAATGCTTGGGCTTGAAAAAATAATAGCATATAGTAGTTTATTATATATTCAGACGCTGATTTTTGGGACAATTTTATTGTTAAAATTAAAATTTGAGAGGAAATCATAAATGGATTCACAGCTAAAAAGAGGAATCTTAAATATATGTATTTTACAGCTTTTAAAACAAGAAGACAGATATGGATACGATATAATTAAAATATTGCAGGGACTTTTCCCGGATACAGATGAAAGCACTATTTATGCCATTCTAAGAAGACTGAATAAAGGAGGGTTGACGGAAGTATATTACAGTGAAAAATCATTGGGACCACAGAGAAAATATTATAAAATAGTAGAAAAGGGGGAATTATATTTAAAAGAAAACATAGCTTCCTGGAATGAGATAGTAAGGATTTTTCACGAACTTGAAATAATGTAATGTAGAAACTACAAGTAGATAGCGGAGGATACCATAAATGAAAAAAAACAGAATGATAATTATGATATTCCTGGTTTTAGGGATAATTTTAAATGAGAATATTGTTACATTTGCAAAGGATGATGAAACAAATGTAAGATATGTAAAATATTCTATTGAAAATAATGAAAATTTATCAAATTATAATATTATATCGACAGAAAATTATATAAAAAATGATCGGTTAATAACAAAAACAGTATATCAACAACCTGATGGAACAATTATTACTGATACATTAGATATAAGTGCTATTGCACCAGCATCAAGGAATGGATCAGACACCGCTACAAGAACTAGAACAATTTCAGGATGGGGAAGTGTATCAATAACAGCTAGTTTTAAATGGTACACTAAGGGAATGTTCAGTTATGTTAAATGTACTAGTATGTCAGCATCACATTCACTTGATTCAAGAGCAAAGGTTAGTACATGGGAGAAGAATTATACGAAAGACTATGTATCCATAGGAACGGCAAAAGCACAAGTTAAATATTATTTTTATAATTCAAAAAATCCTGCTCAATATCAAGATGGAACATTTAAAATTACTTGTTCAGATGAAGGAACAATAAGCGATAATAATTAACTACACATGTATTTGAAAAGCAGGTGCATCGACATATATAGCATAACGCTATATGTGCCTTGATGAACCTGCTTTCTTCAAGTTTGCCTGAAACAGCCATTTCTGATCAATTTTCTTAAGATCTTCACCGAATCTGACATGCAGCCGAACGGAGCCTTCGAGCTGCTCGATATGTTCAATGGTGCCCTTGCCGAACTTTGGATGATTGACATCGTCATTGATATTAAATTTTACAGTACTGTTTTTCTTTTTGCGGTATTCCTGCTCGCGTGAATATGTGTCGCGGATAGGAATACTCTTGTCAGTAATTTTCTTTTTGAGAACCTTATCATAATCGTGCTTAATAAGTCCTTCACCTGCTTTGTAGTAAGGAGTGGGAGCTGCTCCGATAAGTGAGCAGCAGTATTTCCACGCACTTCCGTGGATGCCGGGCTGCCAGTTGTATTTATCAGGAATGTCCATATTGTACTGCATATAATGGGCATATTCATGCTTATATAAATCTATTCTGTCATCCTTTGACAAGGGCTTTGCCACACAGTAGCCGATGAAAAGCAGCGAAAAATGAAATTCTTCTTCATCCTGCCCAAAGCCCGGAGTGTATGCACCGAGCCTGTCAGTATCAAAGCCAAAGGTGATAGGAACCATTGCACCGTTAAGCCCAAGCTGTCTGTCGAGCTTCTGGTAGAGAAAGCGGATTTCCGCGAGATGTATTTTGGTTTCGTTTTCGAGTAGTTGTCGTAAATTGTTGTCTATGTTCATAAGTATATTTCTCTAAAAAATCAGTTTGTTTTCAACACAGTAATGATATATTCCGTCATCCTCAACCGATTTGCATACAAAATCAGCCTTAGCCTTGACTTCGTCCTTTGCATTGCCCATGGCAATACCCATGCCTACGGCCTCAAGCATTTCAATATCGTTATGTCCGTCACCGAAAGCAATTGCTTCATCCTTTGAGAAACCATAATGTCTAAGCACTGCAGCAACTGCATTGCCTTTGCCGCTGTTAAGCGGAATAATATCAACGGCCTTATCCCACCATGCAGTTATCTGTGAGTGGGGCGCGCCGGATAGAATCTGTGAGTGCTCATCTTTTTTGCAGGAGCACATAATCTGATATATATCAGTCCTGCTTATCTCGTCAAAATTGTCAGCAATTTTAAGCTTTTCGCTGCCAAAGGCAAAGTACTGCTCTAAATCAGGGTCGGTACCGTTTGTGACAATCATATGCTCGTTGCTGATTGCAATGGCGCGGTTCATCTGCTTTAGATTGGAAATTATCTGATATTTGTCGTGCTCATTAATAGGATTTTTGAAGATGATATCATTGCCTTTGGTGACGAATGAGCCGTTAAAGGTGAGCAGGACATCAAAATCAATTCCATCAAAATGAGGCACACCTGTGTAGCATCTTCCGGTAGCCATACAAAGGATGATGCCATTTTGGTGGAGCTGCCTAAGTGCAGCAGCAGTGTTTGCCGATAATTCTTTATGTCCCAGCCGAAGCAGGGTGCCATCCACATCAAAGAATGCTATTTTAATCATAATTCACCTGCCTGTTTTA
>ENA-OPCY01000823-OPCY01000823.1-human-gut-metagenome-genome-assembly--contig:-NODE-823-length-20822-cov-5.496268_pt1 | contig 20822 bp, 25 predicted proteins | sample MGYA00241568_ERZ501487 | MGnify/ENA primary metagenome ERZ501487 (study PRJEB25962, sample SAMEA2042574) | human gut metagenome | biome: human gut; feature: human-associated habitat; material: faeces... | reverse complement strand
AGGTTTATCTTCTATACTTACTTAACAAATAGAAGAATCGTCTATATCTATCATAATATATATCCCTTGAACAAGGCATATTCATTTGTAATCGAAGAGCTTCATATGATAATCCTTGTGTAACAGCTTTAAATATATAACTTGCCAACTCGATATCTGCATCATTTGCCGCCTTATTAACCATATCCATTCTTTCGCGATAGTATAATCTTTTTTCCACAGTTTCAGCTGTATAGTCCGTTATTTTATTTGTTTGACTGTTTTTCTTTAAATCAGAAATCTTAGCTTCTGTCAGATCTGATACACAGATATATTCATTTAGATTGATAGAGGAAATGTCTGTAGGCTCTTCTTGTTTTTCTATAAAGCCTGCTTTTTCAAAAAGCATTTGTACAGGGATATGAAGTGCAGCGGCAATACTTTTTAATGCTTCCGGTGCCGGACTTATTCTGATTCCGGATTCAATTCTTGATATTTCTGCATTACTTATATTAGTAGCAGCTGCTAGGTCTCGTTGTGTCATGTCTTTTTCTTTTCGGCAGTTCTTAATGTATTCTCCAATGATTGTCATAGGCTACGCCTCCCTTGTGATTCCTACTATATCATACTATTTACCGAAAGGCAACAATAATTTACCAAATGGAAATATTTGCCTTGATTTATATTTTGACGGATGGTATAGTATAGATAAGCTACCAAAAGGTAGCAAGAATAAGAAGGGAGTGAAGGGTATGGATGTAGTAAATGTTGCTTACATACAAGATTTAATCGAAGCACATCATTACACCTTAGGTCAGCTTGAGGTAAAATCCGGCATTTCCAAGACTCAGTGGAGCAGAATTCTTGCATATAAGCGTGGAGTAGGTAAAAAAACCATTGCTGGCGTGATGCGAGCTTTCCCTGAGGCTAGGATTGACCAAATTTTTTTGCCTTCGAGCTTACCGAATGGTAACAAAGAGAAAGGAGAAGAAAATCATGAGTGATACAATTAAAGGTGCAATAATTGGAGCATTGATTACAACAATAGGTTCTATTCTTATCTTTTTTCTTGGTAATTTTTCAACTCAAGCTACTTTAGAAAAAAATACTGTTGAAACATTATCAGAGTATTTTGAATCTGTGGATAAGGATATGTCTTATAAGCAAGCTTTACAGACGGCATATGAGGATTATAAAAATGTAAAAGATGAAAACAGTAAAATGCAAGAGCAATTAAATGTAGCACAAGATTCAGCAAATATAGAAAAAAGAAATAAAGAAGTGATTGAAACGGTTAATTCTTTTGTTGCTGACGGGAATTACGAAAAAGCACTTTCTATCCTAAATGATGTTGATAAAAAGACGCCAGAAATGGAGGTACTTCTAGTAGATGTTACTGGGAAATATGAAACTCAAATTATAGATAAAATAAACAATTTACAGAGTGAAGAAAAGTATGATGAAGCAATAGAGATGGTAGATAGTGCCTTGAAAACTTTACCACGAAGTAATGAGTTGATTTCTAAGAAAGAAAAAATTATTGCAGAAAAACCCCAAAGTTTTATGGATGTATGTGAACCATACGAAACATCCTATAATTACAAAAAATTTGTAAATGGAGAAACATTTCAAATGTCAGGGCAAGACAGGACAAATGGATTTACAATTATGGGATATAATAATCAAGCACTATCAAATCTTAATGGAAAGTATAGAGAACTTAGTTTTGATGTTGGACATATTGATGGAGCAGAAATGCTTGATGCTACGTTATCAATATATTTAGATGGAGAATTTTATAAGTCATATGATATTTTGTCAGATGCATTACCAATAAGTATAAAAATACCTATTGAAGGAAAGAAGCAAATTAAGTTTTTTGTTAAAGATGGTCGTTCTGTTGCAATGTATTCAACGACGATAGGATTTGCAGATATGATAATTCGATAGATGGAACTTATGATTAAATTTATATGAAAATGATAGTTAAATCGTAAGTACGTAAGATGAAGCATATCAATCGACGAAAAAATCAAGAATCAAAAAGAGGTAGTGTTTGCATTAAAGGATAAGTATGAAGCGGCAGTCGAGGAATTGGATAAACTAATTCAGAAGAAGAAAGAACTGCAGAACAAGGAACTGATGAAGGCAATTGAAGGCAGTAGTAAATCTATGGAGGAGATTATCGAATTTCTTAAGGAAGATGCTGAGGAATAGGTAAGAACTTTATAATGTCACCAGATTTACAGTGCGAAATCTGGTGACGAGAGTTAATTTTTGTGGAAGTTGACATTATGCGGGTAAATCGATTTTAGTCGTAAATTTACTGGAAGTACACATAAATTTAGAATTTTATGTGTACAGTATGATAAGGCATAGGAGGATTATCGTATGGCACAAAAGTTTATGCATTATAATATTGTTGTATCATGCCCTTCAGATATGGTGGGTGATAGAGAAAAACTTCAAAATGCTGTGGCAATTGTGAATGAGCAGAATGCGCATTTTCGACAAATGCACTTTGATATTAAATATTGGCAAAAGGATGTCCTTTTTGGAGTGGGTGATCCACAGCTTATTATAAACAATAGCATTATCAAAAATGCTGATATGGTTATTGCTCTTTTTGGAAGTAGATTGGGAACTCCTACTGCCAGGGCGACTTCTGGTACGATAGAAGAAATAGAAGAAATGATAAAGGCAGGGAAGCAGGTATTTGTTTGCTTTTCGGAAAAAGATATAACGATAACGGCTTCTGATTCCGAAGAAAAGTTAAGGGACATCTTAAAAGTAAGGGAATTTCAAAAGAATTATAAGGGACTTTACATCGCTTATAGAACCGATGAGGAACTTGAAGAAAAGATAACAAATCAACTTAGATTATTTGTCGGAAGCATTGAGGAAGATAGAGAAATATATATTTGTGACGTACCATTCACTTATCAGGAGGTTCGTGGGAATCGACCAGGCTTGGAGAATGCGAAAGAACTTATCTTTATTGCACGAACTGGAAAAATATTTCTTGGAAAACACTATAACCACATTAATCAGATGATTAAAAACGGTGGCAAGATTACATATGTAACATCTGAAGATTTTAACACGGTTAGGGATACCACCGAATATAAAGATAATCAGGACACTGCTCTTACCATTTTGAAGAGATTAAAGGACATATATCCTGATAGAGTAAACATTGGATTTCTTCCAACACCAGTTAATATAACGATGTACTATCTGAAATTGCATGATGGAACAGAGTATATTAATGTTAAGTTTAACTTCCAGACGTATCACGGGAATGACAAACATCCTATGTTTGATTTGTTTCCTAACAATCCTATGTTTCCTATTTTCCAACATGAGATTGTTGGATTGCAAAAATTGATTATTCCGATAGAATGAGGAGGATTATATGAGTGGATTTCATGAATGTGAATTGAAGGTAAAGATTGATAATGAGTTGAGAACTGAACTTCGGGAAATGGTGGTTAAAAAAGGATATGTTTTAACTGATAGTCGAATTGAAACTGATTATATTATGGATACTCCCGAGACGGCTTTCGGTAAAAATTTATTTCGAGTGCGCGATATGAATAATGCTGAAAGAAAGACAATTCTTTATACCGTTAAGCTTAAAGGGACTTCTACTGATTTCCAAGATTACACAGAGTATGAGATTACTCCGAAAGAAGATGGCGCTGACATTTTGGTGCGATTAATTAAAAATGTGTGCGGAGTAGAACTTGATGAGAGCATATTCAAAATTACAGATGTGAATAAAGCTTTGAACAAGTTGCTCCGTGAAGGTTTCATCATTAAACGAGCCTACCAAAAGAAGCGTGAGGCGTATTCCGATAAAGATACAAAGGTGTTGTTTGATATTTTTCCTGATCCGGTTGGAATGTTTGTTGAAATAGAAGCACGTAGCGAAGAAAACTTAAAATCTACAGTGGAGAAACTTGGATTAATGAATTGTCCTTTGGAATCAAGAAATTATGGGCAAATTATTAGAGAGGCCACATCAGGTAATAATCGCTTGATGTTCAAGTAAATATTTCGATATGGATATAGTGGGAAAATTTTTGGAAGGTTATGAGGATTCGATATGAGGATAATTATTGACGGTACTGTCGGGTGCGGAAAGACTTCTGTTATTTTGGGTGAATCGCAGAGAGACTCTGAACATAAGAGGTTTTTAGGGTTGGCAGATCTTGGGTATCCCGTTTTCACTGATCTCGTTATAAATGTGATTAAGCATATGAGAAATAGTGGTATTAACGATCCAAGTCAGAATTGGGACATTTTTTTCAAGATAGCTGTGCAGCATTGTATAAATAATTACAATAATGCAAATGTGGGAACAATCAATTTTTATGATAGAGGTATCTACTATCTTGAAATTATGGCGAAACGTTACGGGTGTATGATGCCATTGGAATATGATGATTTCTGCTCTAGGTTTCACTATGATAATCCTGTTTTTATATTTGAACCAATAAAAAGTCTTGATATGACACATCCACATAGTACTGACAATAAGCAGAAAGTATATACATGGGAAGATCGAGTTAGGCAGCACCATGAGATCGTGAAACTATACGAGAAAAAAGGGTATGAGACGGTTATTGTTCCATTAAAAAGCGATGATCCATACCGAAGTAATGATTATAGAGTACGATTTATTAAAGAACAACTTGGAATTTGATTTTGTAAGTTTATATGCATTTTTATTCTTAGAGTACGTTATTAGAACTATACAAATTTCTTTGTGGTGAGTAGCAGGTAATGTTAACGTCTATGTAATTAGTCACACAATTTGTAGGCTAATTATTATAACAGAAAATACGGCTGTTATTTTATCGTACACATTCGGTTCGCACGTCGTGTTATACAATATTTTTGGAGGCATCATTAGAATGTGTGAGCAGATGAGCCCCCTTGTTTGCAACGTATTTAAGCGTGTTTCTCACCATGTGTACAATACAACGTTGCTGCTCCGTTTTCGGAAATGCCGTAGAGATTGCATCCTTGATACCAGTTAAACCATCGGAGCAGAGAATGAGAATGTCCTGAACTCCACGATTCTTTAAGCGGTTCAATACAGACAGCCAGTACTTACTGCTTTCGTTTTCGCCAACAACAATGCTTAGGACTTCTTTCGTAAGCGATGTATAATCGCACGGTTTGTCGCCACCGACTTTTCATAGTAAACGCACCATAGCGAGTACTCCTTAAATTTTACAGCCGCCATCCCTGGCGACTGTATGTTTGATATTTTATTTTCTGATATGTGCTGGAAGATTCTCAGACCATGGTAACAAATCTTCTAGGAAGCTACGGTCTGTATCTTCCATATGCTTTGGTATCTCCTCCAAGAGATACTCAAAATAATCATATGGTTTAAGATTATTAGCTTTTGCTGTTTCAGCAATACTATATATCATGGCTGATGTTCTGGCACCATTGATTGTATCAATCATCTGCCAGTTCTTCTTGCCTACACAGAAACCTCTGATAGCTCGCTCACTTGCATTATTATCGATTGGTACATCGCCATCTGTGAGGAATACCTTGAGGTATTTTTCCTGATTTAATGCATATTTAAATGCATCCTGAAGCTTACATGAGCCCGATACATTTGCCTGATTTTGTTTTAGGTACATAAACAAGGCATCCACAAGCGGTTTGATTATTGCCTGTCGTTGCTCAAGTCGTTCATTGGAAGTCAGATCCTTTAGCTTACCTTCTTCCCGGTAGATTGCCTGAATCTGCTTCATGGCAATGTATGATACGGTTCCTTTTTGAGATCCCTTTGGAATCACTTGTAGAGCCTGCTCGAATCGGCGTCTCATGTGAACCCAGCAGCCCGCAATGGTTAGGTCTTCTTTCTCTTTTTCAAGAGTGTGATAGACCTGATATCCATCGGTCACACAGATTCCACTGAAATCCTTTAGGAATTCTCTAGGATGTGAGGCATTTCTGGTGAGCTGATAATCATATAGGATTATCTGTTGTTCAGGATTCATATACCCTGAACGGTAGACCCACATATAGCTCTTGCTACCTGCAGCTCGGCCATCCTTGTTTACGAGAACCGGAGTTTCGTCGGCCTGGATTACATGATAGTCATAGATTAGCTTATGCAGATAATCATACATAACTGATATGTAGGTCTCACCAAGACGGATCATCCAGTTGGCCATGTTTTGGCGGGTGATTGCCAGACCATAGCGTTCAAACTCTTTTTCTAATCGATAAAGAGGAAACGCATTTACATACTTACCATTCATGATAGCTGCAGCAATAGATGCTGATACAGGACTTCCTTTAAGAAGAGCCTTTGGATGATCAGCTTTCACTATACGATTATCCTTCTTGCTGGCATATACACCTACATGATGCTCTGTAACTATGACCTTTGCTGGGATAAATTTATATCGCTTTGAGATTGCATCTGGAAGCTGCTTCCAGCCATTCTCGCCAAACTCAGCAATAAGCTCTTCTTCTGTCATGTAGTGATTAACACGATTTACAGGAAGACCTGACATATCAGCTTCCTTTTTGCCAACCTTTTTCTTTCCGCGTGGCTTAGGCTCCAGGTCTTCTGGCTCCTCGGCGGATAGATCGCATACTGCTTCAGATTCATTAAAAAATATGATGTTTCCATCTACTTCCATAAATGAAATCTGGTCAGTATTATCCATCTTTTCGGAAGAACGTCCGAAGCGGGCATTGTTGGAAAGAATTATCTGTTCCATCATGCGCTGCAGCTTGTCGTTACCAGATTGAACCTCTTTTGTTAGCTGCTCAATCTGATTTACGGCTTTACTCAACTCTTCCTGCTGATTGAGAAACATTTGTATAATAAGCGACTTGTCTACTGTATTAAGTTGTTCTTCTGTGTACTTAATTGCCATAATGGAACCTCTCTTTTTACTAGTTCTATTATAGCGTATTGCCTTGAATTATGCCAATTTAAGGCATTTAACCAATAGGCATTTTGACGGTGGATAACACCTCTGAGAAACTGAATATTTCCAGTTTTTCAGAGGTATTATCCACGAAATTAATAATGATTGTGTAATTCAGATGACTTATTACACTATCTGTATTCTGTTCGTGGATAAGTGCCGGTAACAATTAAATATGCTCCATAATGAAGGATTTTATTTTCTACGTATTGCACAAAACTAAATGGCTCTAGGCGGGTTAGTAAGCTCTGTGATAGGGCGCTTTGCAACAATGGAGAAGCCTTCCATGAGAAGTTTGTATTGTTCTGAGGTAATCTCAAGGGCCTCTGCTGTATTACGAGGCCAGCTGAATGCTCCGACATCAAGTCTCTTGTAGAGAAGCAAAAAGCCGTCACCTTCCCATAGAAGGCCTTTGATTCTGGTATTCTTTTTGCCGCAAAATAGAAACAGGGTGTCCTTATCATATGGATCCAGCTGGAACTGAAAACGGATAATGTTTGCCAGGCCCTCAATTCCACGCCTAAGATCCGTTTGTCCGCAGGCTATATATATTTTTTTGAATCCACCAGTTGCATTATTAAGCATGCTTCATCACTCCTATTAACTTTAGTAGAAAAGCTTCTGATACTGATTCAGATATTTCAATCTTAAAGTTGGGACATGATATCACTGCTGCTGGCTTGTCTTTACATGAGTATGTGGCAACTGGTAATTCAACAAAAGCTGGCATAGCGGGCTCTGATAATACTGAGAGTTCAGAGGATTCAGCTGATATCTGACATGATTCCAGGCATCTGTCCTGAACCTTTTGTAAGCGTGTTGCAAATGTAGACTGCGCAATTCCCCGTGATTTACACCAGGCGGACATGCTCATGCCATCTGGCCTTTCATTGTACTCTTTAACCTGTTGAATCCACTGTTGGAAGCGGATTTCACGTTTTACTGAAGTAGATTTACCCATTTAATTTTGACTCCTTACGATTTATTCGACGTAATCGGCGAATTCGACGAATTCGGCGAAAATACCGATTACCTTCGTAAGCTAATTATCTAGGAAAATGGGCAGGTCTACAAGAGTACCACCTATGGAGCGTTTACGATTGAAAGGGACTCGCCGGCTCTTTCATCCTCTTGGGACAGTCTGCAATAAAGGGCAGTGATTTTGTTTGTTGTTGCTCCTAATCGTCCAGTCGGGTTTTTACAAGGTGAGTGCTCTTCGGGGTGTTGTAGGTCTTTGACATAGTGATTCAACTCCTTTTTTGTAAAAATGATAAGCGGCGGATGCCGCAACGCTTCCGATTTATCGGAACAGAGCAGGGTTTGGGGAAGGCACTCCCCAACAAGATGCCCATGGGACAAATGAGCGAAAGGCGAAATTTGGACCCATGGTAGAATCTTGCTCTTAACTCCTACGCTCTGCTCCGACAAAGACTTTTGAAAAATGAAAATTGGGATAGAAAAAGACCGCCTACATTTTCAGTAAGCGGTCTAATGTGCCGATATTGAATTTTTAATTTTCTTCTTTGGCGATCTTGAAAACAAAGAAGCGCTGACCAATATAATTCAGTCCAACGAACAGGCACATGCCAACAAGCATTGCGATGTTTTCCTGAATGTTAGTCGCAGCATTGGATAGGATATAAACGACTAACGGTTTCGCAAGGCCGTATGCTACCAGATAGCACAGGTTGATATTGATAACAAAGCGTGGCAGCGTTTCCTTCGTATGGCTATTGCTGCGGAACGTGAACATACGATTCAGAAAATAACTGAGGATGCTTCCAAAGAAATAATTCGATGCAGAAGAAATCCAATAGCTGAGATGGAACACATTGTAAAACAGGAACATGATTCCGGTTCCCGACAATGTATTTACAAGACCAACTAAAATAAATTTCCAGAATGTTTTGTCAAAGAATTTAAACAGATGTTGTTTCATTGATATCCTCGCTGTTAGTTCGCTCACTGATAATGTATCTGGGTCTTCTTTTGGTTTCAAGATATATCTTGCCGATGTATTCACCAATTACACCCAGGCACAACAGCTGGATACCGCCCATAAAACAAACAATACATACGGTACTGGCCCATCCGGCAACCGTTTTTCCTATAAGTGCACCAATCACAGCCCAAACAACACCGATAAAGCTCAAAGCCGCAATCAATATGCCCATCACAGTAATTATTCGAATCGGTTTTACAGACAAACTTGTAATCCCATCAAAGGCGAGTGATAGCATCTTCTTTAATGGATAATGACTTTCTCCTGCAATTCTTTCCGTACGTTCGTAGTAAACACTGGTACTCTTGAATCCTACTAAAGGAATCATCCCTCGGAGAAAAATATTGACTTCCTTAAACTCTGCAAACTCCTGGAGCACACGGCTACTGATAAGGCGATAATCTGCATGATTAAATACCACTTCGGCACCCATCCAGTTCATCAGCTTGTAAAATCCTTCGGCAGTAAATCGCTTAAAAAACGTATCGGTATTTCGCCTACTTCGTACACCATACACAATTTCGCATCCATCCAAATATGCATCCACCATGGCATCCATTGCATTAATATCATCCTGACCATCACAGTCAATGGATATTGTTATATCGCAACGATCTTTCGCTTCCATTAATCCTGCAAGCACTGCATTTTGATGACCACGATTCCTACTTTGCGCAATGCCTGCATAGTGCGGATCCTTGTTTGCAAGCTCACAAATAATATTCCATGTGTTATCATGCGAACCATCATTTATAAAAAGGATTTTGCTGTTTGAATGTATTTTGTCCTTTGCTATCAAATCGTTCAACTTTTTTAGAAACAATGGTGCCGTAATTGGCAGAACCTCCTGCTCATTATAGCATGGAATTATAATAAACAAACGTGGCTTTTTCACGCTAAATACCTCCCTTCAAGACGATTTTATATACCGTCGTTTTATTCTCAAAATTGTATTTACCAATATACACTAAGTCCCATTCGTTATTTTGGTCAGGCAGTCGCTCATCTTCTTGTGAGTTCACTGTTTCAACGTAATACAGGGGGATTCCAGCATTTAGCCATTCGCTTATCTGAGAAACATCATCAAAAATTCCTTCATTTTTGTATGCTTCACGATATTTCGCAGTAGCAGTCGTTAATTTCGGACCTCTCCAGTTATAGACCATATTGTCGGTATAGGAAGCTACAACATCTGAAATATGCGTATTACATGAAATAATAACGATAGCGTTGTCTTCAAAAGATTCTGTAAGAGCAATATTATTTTCTGCCTCTTTTTTGCTAATAAATTCATCCTTAGCAAATGAGGCAAATGAACTCAAAGAACCCGCAATAAGCAGTATAATTACTATTGTTTGAATTTTATAGTTACACTTTTTCGACATTAATAAAATGGAAATCCATAAGCACATCAGACCGGGGATCATATAGCGATCCACAAATACTGGACGAATAATCATAGATACGATAACACCAATGATGATTGTTGTCAGAGGAATCAATATTCCGAATGCTGATTTAAACACAGACTCTCTTGCAACTTTCTTAGCTATAATGCCAAGCAACAATATAAAAGGAATTATCAGTAATGTTACCGAAAACATATATGTTGCAAAATACGGAATACTATTCCATGTAATTGGTGAAATCCAATAACTTTCTGTTACATATCCAACTTGACGAAACAATACAGTAAGCCATGGCAAAAACAGGATTCATCATCGAAACAACAACCGTCAGTAATACTGCGACAATATAAATCTTCCAATGACCGCTCACAAACCTTATGTAGATCATAACATCCTGTTTCTCATTGCTATTTATGGTATTTTCCCCTGCATCCAAAGTCCGCTGTTATCGCTTCTTATTATAAATCTGTGAGGCACATTGTCAAGTATTATGATACAACATCACGCATCACCTTTCCACGTGCGCTGTTCTTGGGAACATATCGCAAGGTGTTACTTCTTTGGTTTTATAGCCGTTTGACTCGACAATTTCCGCACCGACAAGTGTTTTGCAGTTTTCTGCCATTGTAAGTCCTATTGTACCTGTTCCGCAGTATAAATCAAGCAGAATTTCGTCGTTTTGCAGGTTTGCGTATTCTTTTGCTTTACCATACAGTTTTTCTGCTTGGGCACGGTTTACCTGCCAGAATGAAAACGGTGATATTTTAAATTTAAGTCCGCATAAAACATCGGTAATGTGGTCACTGCCGTATGCAACACGATTTTTCTTGCCTAAAACCACATTTGTTTTTTCTCTGTTAGAATTAATAATTACGCTTTTAAGGTTAGGCAAGCCGTCTTTTAACATTCTGACAAGTTCGTCTTCCTGTTTTAAGCCGTTGCCGTTGACAACATAACAAACCATAAGTTCGTCAGTAATTTCACCAAGACGCATATATAAATGTCTTAATCTGCCTTTGCCTGTTGTTTCGTCATAAATATCAGCATTTGTTTTATGTATAAATCTTTTTGTAATTTCTATTACAGAATTAAAAACTTCAGGCTGCAATAAACAGTCATCACACGGAATAATTCTGTGCGTATGAAATGAATAAAATCCGAACACCGCACTTCCGTCTTTTGCCCTACCTATAGGAAATTGCGCCTTATTTCTGTATCTGTCAGGTCTTTCGCAGCTGATAATATCTTTAAATTCAAAGTCTTTAATTCCGCCTATTCGTGTTACCGCATCGTAAACACGCATTGATTTTATTTTTAATTCTTCTTCATAAGAAATATGCCTCCAAGTACAGCCGCCGCATTTTGAGAACTGTGGGCAGTCCGCCTCGATCCTTGCGGAAGACGGAGTAATTATTTTTTCAATTTTACCGAAAGCATAAGTTTTCTTTGTTTTTAATATTCTTACTTCAAGTTCGTCACCAACTGCGGAAAGCGGAACAAATACAACGATACCGTCCTCTGTTTTTCCTATGCCGCTGCCCTCTGCGGTAGCCGAAGTTATGTTTAATTTTATAATATCATTCTTAACTAAATTCACTGATTATTACCGATTATATTGTAACATTTTTAATATAAATTGGCAATATAAAAACTAAAATACGAAAAAATCCCGAAAAAATATATTACAAATTGAAAAAAGGTATTTATTTTTTTTGACTATAGCTTTATAATAGAAGATAGAATTTTTGTGAATGGAGAATGAGTGTTTTGAATTACGACATTTTACTTGATAATATGGCGATTTTCCAGCCGCATACTTTCTCAAGAACAGCACTTCTTCTTGATGATTTTGCAGAGGCTCTTAAGATTCCGGATGTTGCGATTATTTCTGAAATTCTCCCTGTAAGAGAAACAAACACATATAATATTTACTCAACCGACCTCGGTGCAAAAGTACCTAACTCGGTTTGCCTTGACACTTTTGAAGAAATTACAGACTATGTATGCAAAAACGCAAAAGAGGGCGACCTCATTCTCACAATGGGCGGCGGCAATGTTTATATGTGTGCTAATATGATTTACAATCAGCTTAAGTATAATGAGGAGAATAAGTAAAATGAAATTTAAAAATACAAATATTTCAGCAACTAATACTATACAAAAAAAGTATTTACTGATTTACTTTATAATATCCATTCTTTTTATGTTGTGTTTATCAACTTCAACATCTCCTCTATACAATATTCCTTATGCCGGCGATACAGCAATGTTTCAAACTATAGGAAAATATTGGGCTGAAGGATCATTGCCGTATGTAGATTTATGGGACTCAAAAGGACCACTAATTTTTGCTGTTAATGCGTTAGGTTACTTGCTTACCGGACAGCGTTGGGGAATTATGATTATCCAAGTAATATGTTTATTTATTACATTAATCATGATAGATAGAATTATTTCTCAATACATTACAGGTAAAAAAGTACTTTTATTTTCATTACTTTTTCTTGGTGCATATAGCCTTGTTTATGCAAATAATTGTACCGAAGAGTATATTTTACCGCTTTTAACAGCTTCACTTTTCGGTTTCAATGTATATATTGAAAATGCTCGTAAAAACAATTATGTGCACAACCCACTTTGGTCGTTACTCTATGGAATTACATTTGCTGCTTGTTTTTTAACACGACTGACTAACGCGTTAGGCATCTGTGGTGGTGTATTTGTAATTGTATGTATGTTAATCATTAGCAAAAATTTCAAAAATTTATTTCAGAATGCAATTATGTTTATTGCAGGTTTCTTAATTTTAACATTGCCTTTTTTGCTTTATTTTTATTTTAACCATGCTTTTAATGATTTTCTATACGGAACATTTACTTATAACTTAGAATATGCCGGTAATTCACACTTTAAAATATACGGAAATGGTATTTTAGCAGTATCAGCTTCAATATTCAGTTTTATGAGCGGTCCAATAGTTGCAGCAATCGGCATTATATGTCTATTTAAAAAAAGTTTATTAAAAGGTTTTATGTATATATTTATAGGATTATTACCTTTTATTTGGCTTATAAAGAGTAAGGGATATTTACATTATGCTATAATTACGATACCATATTACGGTTTAATAATATCTTCTGTTTATAAAGAATTCATACAAAAAAACAAAAAATCAAAAATTATCAAAATTTTGCTTATGTCAGTTTGTATTTTACAATGTGCTTTTGGAGTTTTATATACAGGAAAAAATACTTTAATCAGTATCTATAATCATGAAGTTAGTGAATATAATAAAGTTGAAACCAATATAATTAAAATGATACCCGAATCAGAACGAGATAGTTTTATTGCATATAATACTAATAACGGTATTTATTTACAAATGGATATTAAACCTTGTTATCCGTATTTTACTATGCAGGATTGGGCAATCAGTTGTAATAATTCATTAGGTACTTTTGTTACAGAAGCCTATTCTTCTTGTAAAGCAAAATGGATATTAGTTGAAGATAACGGTACAGAACTTTGGATTGATGATATACTAAAAGAGCACTACATTATTGCTTATGAAGAAAATAAACCCTTTAGTTCAACGGTCGTATATAAACTATACAAATTAAATAATTGATAATTACAAGCGGCAGCATTTCATTTGGCACCCCATAAAATTCTGTGTAAATAATAATCCTTCAAACAATAACAAAACAGCGGATTGCGGTGGGATCAGGCTTTCTTGATTTGCCCCGTGTCAACTTTTCTTTCCTGTCTGCGGAATGTTATGCACGCTTTGCGTGCATAACATTCCGCAGACAGGAAATTCTATTCTCGGGGGCAAATCAAGCTGGTATTCTGTCCTCAAATATTATCGATAACTGGCTCAAAACAATGTCCCAGTTTCGACATCTTGTAAGCGCAAAATAATTCGACGGATTGCAACAAATTAATTATCAACTCATAATAAGTATCAGGAAATGCTAGTATTTTACTATACTTATGTTTGCTGGATGCTGGCATTTTACTCTAATTATTATGAGGTAAAAGCTATGAGAGCACCAAGAGTACCAGTCGAAGAACAATACCGCCTGATCATGGAATGCCGAAAAAGCGGACTGTCTGATCATCAGTGGTGTTTAAACAATGACATTAATCCAGGCACCTTTTACAACTGGGTTAAGCGTCTCCGCAAGAATGGCTGCGGAGATATTCCTGAGAAAAATCAGCTGTCAACTTATGAACAGTCTCATCAGGAAGTTGTAAAAATTGAGATGAATTCCATTTCGGTTCCCACTGACATGAATAAAAATACTGATACAGCCGCAATGGAGTTAATGATTGGAAACATGAATCTGCGCATTTCAAACGAAACGGATCCACTGCTTCTTGCCAAAACAATCCAGATAATTGCGGAGCTTTCATGCTAGGCGATATAACAGCTGCCGGCGAGCTTTATATTGTGACTGGGTATACCGATATGAGAAAGTCGATCGACGGACTGTGTGCAATCGTTGAAGACCAGCTTCACATGGATCCAAGACGCAGTGCTCTTTTCCTGTTCTGTGGAAAACGCTGTGACAGGGTAAAGGCACTTCTATGGGAAAATGATGGCTTTGTACTCCTGTATAAACGCATGGAAGTAAAAGGCAGATTCCGCTGGCCACGTTCAAGTCAGGAAGTGCGTCAGCTTACATGGCAGCAATTCGATTGGCTTATGTCAGGTCTTGAAATCGAACAGCCTAAAGCATTTAAAATGCCGTGAAGCCTTGAAAATACTGGCATTTCTGCTTCTTTTTTAATGCTCTTTGTGGTATAATAAGAGTATCGAAAAAGGAGCAGAAAATCACATGGCAGTAAGTGCAAAAGACTCAAAACTTCTTGAGCAGAAGGATCTTATCGGCCAACTGAATACAACCATTGCAGCCCAGACGGAACTGATCCAGTCATTAAAGAAGGATTATGAAGCTGACCGTGAGCAGATACAAAATCTTCTGGCACAGGTTGATTATCTTACAAAGAAACTGTTCGGCACATCAAGTGAAAAGATGAAAGATGTGGAAGGCCAGTTAAATCTGTTTGATGAAGCTGAGCAGGAAGCTGATGTTGATCTTAAGGCACCTGTTATTAAGGTTCCTGAGCATACACGCAAGAAAAAACGTACTCTTGAGGAACTTTTTAAAGGAGTTCCATCTCGGGATGAGATTATTTCACTTCCTGAAGGTGAGAGAGTCTGTGATGAGTGTGGTGCTGCCCTTGAACCTATAGGCAAAGAGTTTGTACGACATGAATTCCGTTTTACCCCTGCAAAAGGTGAAGTTGTAAACATTTACCGTGAAACATACAAATGTCCGGTATGCTCTACAGCAGATGCAATGGAAGAAACTATAAATTTTGTAAAGGCTGCTGTCCCGGAGGCGTTTATTCCAAACAGCTATGCTTCGGGATCAGCTGTTGCCTGGGTAATGTATCAGAAGTTCGCAAATGCAATGCCACTGTACCGTCAGGAACAGGACTGGCATCAGCTTGGAGTGGATTTTACCAGGGCAACACTTGCCAACTGGATCATATATTGTGCGGATAATTATTTCAAGCCGATGTATGATTATTTTCACAGGCAGCTGCTTCTCAGGAAATATCTGATGGCAGATGAGACACGAATACAGGTACTGAATGAGCCTGAAAGAAATCCCGAAACTGATTCTTTCATGTGGCTGTTCCGCTCTGGTGAAGATGGACTGCCCCCTATCGTCCTTTACAATTACACTGAAACAAGGGCAAGATACAATGCAGTTGATTTCCTTGATGGCTTGATGGTTTTTCGGACGGATACCTGGAAACGGATGGTTATCAGGGTTATAATAATCTCCCTGGTATCAGGCGCTGCTCCTGCTGGGCGCATACAAGAAGATACTTCATTGATGCGGTTCCAAAAGGAAAGCAGTATGATTACAGCAATCCGGCAGTACAGGGAGTCCAGTTCTGTTCAAAGCTTTTTGAGTATGAGCGCAGATCACAGAACAAGAAGCACACATTTGAGCAGAGAAAAGCCTATCGTCTTGAAAAAGAAAAACCGATACTCGATGCGTTCTGGAGCTGGCTTGACGAGCAGAAGCCACGTAAGGGAAGCCGTTTCGAGACAGCGGTGAAGTATGCCCAAAACCGGAAAGATACGTTGATGACATATCTTGAGGATGGACACTGCAGTTTTTCCAATAATCTAAGTGAAAATGCCATACGTCCATTTACAGTTGGAAGGAAAAACTGGCTGTTCAGCGCAACTCCAAAAGGTGCCACTGCCAGTGCACTGGTCTACACAATGGTCGAGATGGCAAAGACCAATGAGCTTAACATTTATAAATACCTGACATATCTTTTGGAGCATCGTCCAAGTGAAGATATGTCAGATGAACAGCTTGAAGCATTGACTCCGTGGAGCAAAGAAGTTCAAAATGTTTGCAAAAATTAAAAAGTAGTAAAACGCTTGCATATAGCAAAGATGATGCAAGCGTTAATTAAAATCTAGCGTTGAAATATTGAGCGCTTACGAATTATCGATAGGGACATCTCCATCTTCAAGAAATACCTTAAGATATTTTTCCTGATTGATTATGAAATTCATCCCCTGGCCTGTTTTGGATTTTGGAGGTACCGCACAGTCGTTAACCTGTTGTTTTACCCACGCAAAAAATTCCTCAACCAGCGGCCGGATCAATTCCTGCCGTTTTTGAAGCCGTTCCTCTGATGAGAGCCCTTTTAACTCAGTGTCAGCATTATAAAACCCGGCTATCTTCTGCAATACCTGATAGGCAACAGACTGCCTTACAGAAGACGGATTCTTTTTATCGGCAGCCTTAACCGCATCCGCAAAATCACGCCCTGCATGCGCCCAGCAGTTTGCGTTTGTCACATCTGGAAGCTTTTTATCAACTAGATGATATTGCTGCGGGCTGTCCGTTACAAGGATTCCTTTGTAATCCTTGTAAAAATCCAGAGGCTTTTGATGATCACGTCCTTTTTGGTACTCATATATCACAATCGGGCGTCGGGTATAAAACTCTCCGGAACGGTGCACCCACATATAGCACTTGCTGTTTGGGTGGTCGCTGTCTGCTATTACTTGAGTCGGTGTTTCATCTGACTGTGTGACATGCAGTGACAGCAGCTCCTGCTTCATCCGTTCAACAAACGGAGTGAAGTACATCTGGGAGCATCTGACAATCCAGTTGGACATTGTCTGGCGTGATATATTTACGCCATTACGTTGAAACTCCTGCTCAATCCGGTGTAATGCTGATGAATTCACATATTTTACATTAAGTATTGATGCCAGTAATGATGGCGTCACTATACTGTTGCGAAGCAAGTCCTTGGGTCTGTTTCCACGAAGGAACTCATCATGATGATCACCATCAGTTCCCACATACACCTCGACAGTATGAATTTCGACAGTCCATGCTTCGGGCTCATGACGAAGCCTCTTGTAGGTTTCATCCGGCATACGGCGCCAATTGCCTTTTCCATAAAAAGCATCCAGCTGTTCTTCAGAAACACTGTATGGCGGAAGTATTTCTTCCGGGAAATCTTTCAGGTCGATATTCCGCTGTCCTTTTTTCTTTGCACGCTTGGCAGTAATGACCTCTTCAGCAGAAGGCTCCCTGGAAGATTCATCATAGGCGGCGTCCGCTTCGTCAAAAAACGAAAGCTGGCCTTCGATTGATTTTAAGCTCTCTGTATGCCTGCCAAATCTATAATTATTGGCAATGCGGACCTGCTCAATGAGTTTTTCGATGTTATCATTTAAAGCATCGAGCTGCCCCTGCATCATAAGAACAATGGTAATCAGTTCTTCGCGGCTGCAATTATTCAGTTCTTCCAATGTATGTTTCTGTGCCATTGCTTCGCTCCCTTAAACTGTTTTCATTATAACAGAAGCAGCTTTAATTAGCGAATTCTTGTGTGTTAGCTCTCCGTCATTATGCCTATCGCTATAAGGCTATAGGATGCTGATAAACGCAGGGAAATATAGAGCTTTCAAATTTCAAGATATTTGTTTCAAGTAACTGCTAACCATTGTACCAGTTGTGAAAAAGGCATATAAACCAGGTTCAACTATATATTTTTTGACGTCATAAATGTCTTTGAAAAATCTCTGTTTTGCACAAACTCAGAAGGGATTTTGTGGTGTTACATCCTTGATTTTAGGATCGAGCGGATTTAAACCGAGCATCAGGTAATCGAATTGCTCTTCGGTAAGATCCGCAGCGTCTTCCGTGGTTCTTGACCAGGATAGTGAACCGGATTCAATCCGTTTATACAGCAAAAGAAATCCATCGCCCATCCAAAGCAGTCCTTTAATCCTGTCGGAACGTCTACCGCAGAACAGGAACAAGGTTCCTTTCTCAAAAGGATTCTGCTTATATTTGTCACCAATGATCATCGAGAGACCATCAATGCCTTTGCGCAGATCCACTGTACCACACGCAAGCACAACCCGATTTATTTTAGCAACGTTCTCCAGCATGGACTACCTCCTTTAAGAGCCTGCTTAGCACAGCATCTGAAACATCGTTTGATATTTCGAGAATGATATCACCATTCCTGACAACTGCAGTCGCGTTAGAAGCTGACGAAAATTTCCGTGGGGAAAATTTCCGTGTTTGTATAGTTTTCTCTGATGTAACAGGGGCAGCTATTTCAACAAAAGAAATTTCGGCAGGATTTTCGGTTGTTACAGGCAGCTTCATCTGGTCGTATGATTCTTTACGAAACTTGCGCAGCCAGTAATAATAAGATTTTTCTTTGATATCATTGTCTTTCAGCCATTGATGGACAGTTACGTTTGCAGGTCGTTCCTGACATTGATTTATGATATTTAACCAGTTAGCACGCCTTACATCGTGAGTACATTTATCCATGATAGTTTGCCTCCTCTAAAAAACTATTAGTTTTTTCATGTCTTATAGAGTGTCTCACAAAAATGCTAATTATCCAAGGCGCATGGTTTAACGTTTACGGTAGAGTGCTTTTGTACATACCTTACCTGTGAGTTTTCCGTATGGAGCTTTAGACCTGATAAAAATATATTCAGTACCGGTCTTTGGTCTGCCGGATGTTATATATGAATATACAGCATTGCCAACTTCAACAGGCAACGGAAGAGTGATCTGCGTTTTTGTTTTCTTCATGACAATGGATATCTGACGGTTCTTCCAGTCAATATCCTGAAATCTGAGTGCTAGGATATCATATGCCCTCAGACCCATCCTCACTCCGAGTAAAACTATTGCAATGTCGCGAAGCTCTATAGGTTCATTGTGTTCCTCCCGAAAAGTATTGATTCTCTGTAACTGCTCATCGGACAGCACATCAATGATCTTATCCTGCGGAGCAGCCCCTGACATCAGACATACATCCAAACTGTGATTATCTGCATATCCCTTTTCAGCAAGATAGCGCAAAAACGCCTTTACGATCACAAAGCAGCCAGACCGTCCCTGAAAAGTTGTATGCTCATCATAGAGTGAAAACTCTTTTATGATTGTGGATGAAAGCTGGTTGAAACTTTAATAACCATGGTCAACCAGAAATCTGCAGAAACGAGTGCAGGAACAACGGTAACTTTTTATTGTTCCTACATCCCGAAATTCTCGCTTTTTCTGATCGAGTAGCCCTGATATAGCCTCTCTGCACCATGATGGCAGTTCATCAAACATAATTGGATTATATTTGTACTTACCATCCGGATGTATATCACCCGTCAGGGTATAGTCTTCATAAAATTTCAGTACACGCCGCCAATGGCGCCATGAATGTCCCGGCGTTCTATTGATTTCTGCAAACCAGATCCACATGATATCCTGATGAAATCCGAAGTAATGCATATCCAGGAACAGGTACAGTGCGGTTAAGGCATGTCTGGCAAGGTTCAGGGTCGTACCAACATATCCATGAGTTTCCAAAAACTCAATAAAAGGCGTGATTGTTTTATGGAATTCATCTGCCGACAAGGTTACGTCAGTTATCTTATCCAGAACTCTCCGGTTCTCAGCTGAGAACTCAGATACAGACCCGATATGAGGATATATCTGGCATTTCAAGACAAGGCTGTAGTTCATAGGGCAAAGACCTTTTTCTCCATAGAATCTGATCATACGCGCAGTGTTGTTCAATATCATAGCCTTTGTATCATCAGAACAGTACATTTTTGCTCCTATCAGCTTTATGACTGCATCATAAGTGATATCAGCAATGGCATGTACCCCAATATCATCCAAAAAAAGCAGGCCCTCTGAACAGTAAATCCGGGTCAATTCCAATGTCCGGGCTGTATAGCGGCTGCTACAATCAGCAAGATATACATCAAGGTCCTTTCGCCATAGTGCAGGCAGCTTGTCATAGTTTGATCGGTTCAGATAAAGCCTGCGGTCAGAAATAGTTCCGGTAAAGTCCATTTCTTCTAACTGA
>ENA-OPCY01000814-OPCY01000814.1-human-gut-metagenome-genome-assembly--contig:-NODE-814-length-21017-cov-6.401345_pt1 | contig 21017 bp, 20 predicted proteins | sample MGYA00241568_ERZ501487 | MGnify/ENA primary metagenome ERZ501487 (study PRJEB25962, sample SAMEA2042574) | human gut metagenome | biome: human gut; feature: human-associated habitat; material: faeces... | reverse complement strand
GCAGATCATCAAAATCCAGTGCATTATTCGCTCTCATCTGCGCCTCATACTCGCGGTAAACCTTAGCAATCTTCATCTTTGCAAAGTCTCCTCCGGCATTCAGTTCAAATTCATCCGGAAGGATCATCTCGTTCTTTGCAGATGAAATTGCTGAAAGCAGACTTCTTTCTTTAAACACTTTCGTATCCACATCTACTTTCCGACAGACTTCCTTAATTAATGTCTTCTGATCATCTGTATCATAGATCGTAAAATTCGTATCATATCCCAGTCTGTCAATATGTCTTCTGAGGATCCGCATACAGGTGGCATGGAAAGTAGCTACCCATACCTGATCCGCACCGAAACCGGCGATCTGGTCCACACGTTCCCGCATTTCCTGCGCCGCCTTATTGGTAAAGGTAATGGCAAGAATGTTCCATGGATTCACTCCCAGCTCATCGATCAGATATGCCACTCTGTGAGTCAGGACACGGGTCTTGCCGCTTCCGGCACCCGCTAACAGAAGGAGCGGTCCTTCCGTATGAAGCACCGCTTCTTTTTGTTCTTTATTCAAAGTATCATAAATGCTCATGTATTACTAATTATCCCTTTCATTGAATTCCTGTAAAAAAGTTCTGAATTCCCCGATCGGCATTGGTTTTGCATAAAAATATCCCTGCACGATATCGCAATCCGCCAGCCGGAGCATCTCCAGCTGTTCACTGGTCTCCACGCCCTCTGCCAGTACTTTGAAGCCAAGATGTCTTAACATTTTAGTCAGATATTTTATAATTGTCAATGCGGCTTCTTCCCGTTCGCTGTTCATGGTATCATCCAGAAACTGCTTGTCCAGTTTGACCGTATCCACAGCTACCTTGGATAACAGATTCAGCGAAGAATATCCGCTTCCGAAATCATCAACCGAGATCTCCACGCCTCTGTCCCTGAGGTGTTCCAGATTATTGGTCAGCTTATTCAGATCTGACATAAATACCGACTCCGTCACTTCCACCTCCAGCAGGTCGCTGGGTACCTTATAGTCTTTCAGGCGCTTTAAGATATTCGGCACAAAATCCGCATATTCATTGTGACGTCTGGAAAAGTTAACAGAGATCGGCACCACTTCTTCTCCCTGGTCCAGGGCATCACGCAAATATTCCATGACCTGATCCAGAATGGCGAAATCCACCTTGGTAATAAACCCATTTCTCTCAAAAATATCTATAAACTTTCCAGGCATCACCATGGTTCCATCCGCTTTTATCCAGCGAACCAGTGCTTCCGCTCCCACTACTTTTCCGGTATGAAGAGACACCTTGGGTTGGAGATATGCATGGAATTCTTTATTATTATATGCACTGACCATTCCGGATACAATTGCTCTGGTATTCTCCAGATCTCTGCGGATCTTGTCCGTGTAAATTTCTACGGCACTGTCTACCTTCTGCGTCTTGCATTGTTTTCTGGCCTCATTGGCATTATCCATCATGGAAGATACTGACCAGTCATTCTCCGTGATCTCATACAAACCAGTCGCAATGACCAGATTACACTGATCATACCGGCTGTTGATCCTCTTCACAAAAGAATTTGTAAACGACAGGTACGCCTCTCTGGCATCCTCCACGCAGTCTTCCTTCAACACGCCAACAAAGTGATCAGAGGTTACACGACAGAACAATATTCCTTCCTGACATTTTTCCTGTAATGCCACGGCAAAATCATGCAGGATGCGGTCGCCTACCTCGTAGCCATACATCTCATTCACATACTGGAAATTAGAAAAATCAGAAGACACAAAAAATAATCCGGTCTTACCATTCGCTGCCATATAGGCTTCTAATTTGTCTACGAACTTATTGTACACCGGCAGTCCGGTCAGAGCATCATAATTCAGCTTACGGTTCAGTTCCCTTTGATCTTTTTCTGCATTTTTCAGCTTACGAAGTCTGTTGAATATCTGATGGGATATTTTGCACAGGGCATTTTTCTCCTCTTCCCAGGTTCTGTCTGTATGGCGGTCCGAGAAGATAACACTGGCCTTTAACCCCTTCGCAGCGGTAGACATTACGATCATCACAGACTCCGCTTCTTCTTTGTAGATATCCGGAGTCTCAGACTGTCTGTAAATTGCGGCGCCGGATTCGTCTGCACGTTTCCGGATCCGGTCCCATTCAAATACTCCCGGGTGCAGTAATCTTTTGACAAAATTTTTCTTTTCCTCACGATTCCATTGATAACGGATCGACGGACCTGCCTCATTTACTTCCACACATATCATATCATCAATATTGAAAAAACTGCAGGTACGTTCACTGATCACCTTCAGGGCACTGGTCAGATTCGGAACATTTTCCAACAGATCCACGCAGAACAGCACCAGATCTTCCGCACTCTCGAACTGCGCCTCCTTGTGAGCGATCTCGTCCTCTTTGTTCTCCTCACTGTCCAGGTAGCTTTGGCCGGGCAGTTCCACACCCTCCTTGACCTCCAGAAGATCATAAGCGCCCTTTTCCCGGCTCTTCACCTGATACAAGGCTGCGTCTGCCCAGTGGAACAGCAGATTATAGTCTGTCACTGTTCCATCCGTAACCGCAGCTCCCAGGCTGCAGGAGATATGCAGTCCCGTTTTATCATCATCATAGCGATCAGACATACAGTGATTCAACTGTCCAAGCTTCTCTTCCAGTTCCTCTCTTGGCATATCCTCTACATAGCACACGAACTCGTCTCCACCGATCCTGCCTTTCAGCGCCTTAGGAAACAATTTATTCATTTCATCCGCAAAAGAGCACAATACCGCATCACCAAACAGATGTCCGTTTGTATCGTTGATCTTTTTAAAGCTATCCACATCCAGGACAATAAGGTATCCCACCTGTCCCCGTTCCATTTTCTGCAGTCTGTGTGTGATCTGCTGCTTGATGGTGGAATGATTCAAAAGTCCGGTCAGTGAATCCTTTTGTGATTTTTCCTGTAGTTCCTTTTCCTTTTTCTTCTGCGCATCAATATCACAGACCTTGCCCAAGACACGTTCCGGTTCTTTTTTCTCATTGTAAAAAGTCTGCCCGATGACCTTCATCCAGTGAGGATTGCCTTCCTCATCCGTCTTGCAGAGTTCAATACAAATATCCGGGCTGCCGCTATGCAATGCTTCTGCAAGCTGCTGTTCCACTACATCCGTGCGGTTGTCCACTTCCCTAAGAAGCTGCTCTGTGTACCCTTCCGTGATCTTTTCGCAATACAGACTGCCTTCTTCCGGACCGGCATAATGCATTTGATCCTTTGCAATATCATATTCAAAGATCAGATCTCCAGACATCCGGATCACAGCCATCAGTTTTTCCCGTTCCCGCTGCAGTTGCTTCGTTGTTTCCTCCAGTCGTCTGTCTATATCTTTGTTTTTATCTAACCCTATTATTTTTTCGTCCATACAGCCCTCTCAGCCTTCTCTATGCTTCTTCCACTCTGCTGAAATTCCAGATCCGCAGATTATATTCCACAATAGGTGTATCACAATAAATGCACTTTTTTGCCCCAAGTCCGGGAAGCGGTGCACCACAATTGGGACAATTCAGGGCCAGACCTGCATCCTCCTGGTTCTCGACCATATCCTGATCCTGGATATAGACCAGTTCCACATTGTATTTTGCCTGTTCTTTCCGTTCTTCACTGCCCCCGATAAGCTTACCGTTTTCTTTCAGTGCATGGATATATTCTACCGCTGACTGCAGGACAATACTCTGTCTTCCCTTCTGCTTCCGGTACTGATGTATCTCTGTTCTGTGAATATGTATATTCTCAAAGCTCTCCCTCTGTGACTGGTTCTGCAGCATCTCCAGCCGCAGTCTGAGCTGTTCTTTCAATTCTTTGGTTCCCTCCGACAAAAGTGCCGGATTCTGTCTGGTAATACTTTGTAAATAAGAGGTCAGCACGTTCTCCGCCCTGCTCTTCATCTCATCATAATGGAACTCGGGAAAGTCTCTCATAATAGAAGGCATATACAGATTTGTTGCGGAGGATACGGACTTCGGTGTCATCTCCACTTCCGCTTCTCTCTGCTTCATTCCCTCGATCATAGAATCTGTGCCGAATAACATTCTGGAGGTATCCCGTAATTTTTCCCGGATCCTGCAATAAGCATAATAAATGATCCCTGCCAGTACCAGGCACAATACCAATATAACAATAATAGCAATCAGACTTCCGTTCATTTATATTTCTCTTTCATTTTTCATTCATAACAGTTCAGTACAGCAGATATCATAAAGGTATCTGCTGTACTGTATCCGGTAAATATATTCCGCCGAGTATGTATTATACTCTGTCGTTGTCATCAAAGGGATCGCCGCACTCCGGACAGAACTTAGGAGGATGTGCAGGATCTTCCGGCTCCCAGCCGCATTTATCACATTTATAGATTGGTGCTCCTTCCGGCTTCTTTGCTCCGCATTCAGAGCAGAACTTGCCCTGATTTACTGCACCACAGCTGCAGGTCCAGCCTGCATCCGAAGGCTTCGGTGCTCCACATTCAGAGCAGAACTTACCACGGTTATCCGTAGCGCCACAGCTACATGTCCAGCCAAGTACCGGTGCCTGCATCCTAGGAGCCTGCCCCTGCGCGGGTGCTGCCTGTGCCTGCTGCATACCACTGTTCTGCTGTGCATCCATCTGATACAGCTGTCCGGCATTGATACCGCCTACCATATTTGCCATATTCATTCCGGCAAATGCCATCATGGGGCCGGTAGAGGTGTTGGATGCTGCCATCTTCATAGCCTCTGCCTGTGCAGCGGTCATGGTTGCTGCTGCCATTCCGGTATTACGCAGTACTGCGGTTCTCTGCAGATCTGCGATCGTCTTCGCATCCTCATCGGGGATCTTCGCAGAATTGATATTAATAGTAACGATCTCGATACCACGAAGCTTGGTCCACAGATCGGAAAGTTCTTCCTTCAAAGCTTCTGTCAAATCTTCTGTGTGAGCAGGAATCTCACTGGGACGTACGCCCTGTGCGGAAACCTTAGCCAGTGCAGGCTGCAGAGCGGTCAACAATTCTGCCTTCATCTTCGCTACCAGTTCGCTTCTGGTATAGGACTCTGTTACGTTACCGCATACATTTTTATAGAATAACAAAGGATCTACCAGGTGGAAGGAATACTCACCGTTACAACGTAAGGAGGTATCCAGGTCCAGTCCGATATTCTGGTCAATTACACGGAACGGAATAGGACTTGCCGTACCAAAAAGGTTGTTCATGATCTCCTTAATATTGAAGAAGTAGATTCTCTGGTCCTTCGCCGCATTACCGCCAAAGGTAAAACGTTTTCCGATATTGGAAAAAGTATTCTTAACGCTCTCGCCAAGATTGCCGTAGAACAAACTGGGTTCTGTGGAAGAATCATATACGAACTCACCGGCATCCGCACAGAACTCTACGATTCCGCCCTGATCCACGATGATCATACACTGTCCTTCGTTAACTGCTACGATGGAGCCGTTAGAGATAATGTTCTCCACACCCTTGGTGTTGCTGTTACGTCCATTGGTTACTCGCTGCTGTCCTTTTACTACCAATACATCGTTAGAAAGAGAATCACAGTAGAAATACTCTCTCCACTGGTCAGCCATCATGCTGCTGACTGCATCTTTTGCTGCTCTGATTAAACCCATTACCGCACCTCCGTTTTATATATGAAAAATTGTTCTTTTTCACATCTCTTATATTTTAGCAAATTTTACACATTCCCTCAACCGCTTTTCGTAAAATATCGTTATTTTTCCTTTACAATGTGTCTTTTTTCTACTAAACTGTGATATTAGAGATGTTTGATTACAATATACTATAAAAGGATCAAAAGAAATATGGGTAAAAAAGCTACAAAAGCCGCTGATAATATGTACTATCTCGCACGTTGCGAAGCTGCCAAGACAAATCCGGACTTCAGCAGCCGGGAAAAGGCCGCTGAACTGGTAGGCATCGACCGCACCAGACTGGCAAGGATCGAACTGGATACCATCGCCCCATATCCGGAGGAAGTCAAGGCTATGGCAGAGGCATATAATACACCGGAGCTGTGCAACTCCTACTGTGCCAGAGAATGCCCCTTAGGACGCAACAGTGTATCAGAGGTTGACATTGTAGACTTTGACCGGCTAGCGCTGAAAGTACTGGGATCCTTGAAAGATATCGATACACTTCGCGCTTCCCTGATCGCTATCTCCGAAGACGGCGTGATCTCTGAGGATGAGCGTCCGGCATTTCAGGATATTCTGGATTCCCTGGAGAAGATCAGTACCAATGCCAAGGCATTAAAGCTCTGGGCCATTAAAAATATACACATTCAGGAGGAGGAAGTCTGATCCTCCTCCTTTTTTATACTATTTTTATGACACTCTTTTCGTTTTCTTTATTTTGCCGCCGCTTTCTCGGCAAATTCCGTGGTTACCAGTTTTTCATAGGGCACTCTCTCTTTCAGTACATCAGAGTCCTCCAGAATGTTCTGTAACAGGTCAAAGGCATCTTCGTGGAAGATCAGGTTTTTTTTCCAGGTATCCTGCTCCTGATATCTGGCAACGATGGCTGTCAGCGTATCACTTCCGGTCTCTGCAAACTGGGGTGCAATACATTTGGCGATTTCTTCCGCACTGTGCTCCTGCACATAATCCATACCTTTTTGCAGGGCATCGGTAAATGCCTGAATTGTCTCCGCATTTTTCTCTATATAACTCTTTCTGGCAGAAAAAGAAGTATACGGTACATAGCCGGATTCCTCGCCTAAAGATGCCACCACATAGCCGTCACCTTTCTGTTCTAACAACGTAGCATGCGGCTCGAACTCAATGGTAAAGTCTCCCTGTCCGCCGGAAAAAGCTGCTGCCGTGGAACCGAAGTCAATGCTCTGGTCGATGGACAGATCCGTTGTCGGATCCATATTATTTTTCTCCAGAATATATTCAAATACCATCTCCGGCATACCGCCCGCTCTACCGCCTAAGACGGCAGCACCTTTTAACATATCCCACGAAAAGTCATCGATAGGCTCTCTCGCCACCAGGAAATTCCCTGCCCGTTGGGTCAGCTGGGCAAAGTTCACCACATAGTCTTCCGTTCCCCCGGCATAGGTATAAATCGTACTCTCACTGCCCATGAAACCGATGTCCGCCTCACCGGTCAGCACCGCCGTCATAGTCTTATCCGCGCCGAATCCCGTTACCAGTTCCAGATCGATCCCGGCATCGGCAAAGTATCCTTCCTCGATAGCCACATACATCGGTGCATAAAAAATAGAGTGGGCTACTTCATTGAGCACCACTCTTGTCTTCTTTGGTCCGTTCGTCTGTTCTGCGCTGCCGCAGCCCGTAAGTGCACCTGCCGCAAGCAACACAGCCAATACCGTTGCCATTACTTTCTTGGTTTTCATAATTGTTTATCCTCCCTGAGATTACATATCTATTCTATGTAATCCCGGGGAAAATGTTCCGGGTATTTACAGATTCGCTTTGATCTTGTCGATCATCTCCTGATATTCTGCATCCGTCAAAAAGGTCTTGCCGGGGTTCATCTCGAATGTGCCGCCCCACTCAAAACCGTCCTTGTACTTCGGGCACAGATGCATATGCAGATGGCAGCCGGTGTCGCCGTATGCTCCGTAATTTAACTTATCGGGGTGGAATGCTGCATGGATGGCTTTCGCTGCATGTGCCACATCCTCGAAGAATAATCTTCGCTCTTCCTCGCTGATGTCCACGATCTCACTGACATGGTCCTTATATGCTACGATACATCTGCCGGGATGGCTCTGCTCCTTGAACAGGATCAGGCTGCTCACCTTCAGGTCACAGATAAAAATACCGAACTTATCTAACAGTTCCCCTCTCATACAATATCCACAATTTGCGTCTTTCATTTGTTCTCCTATCTGCCCACTTGCGGGGCGTGCCGTCTTAGGCTGTATTCTTATCCCAGTAACACCGGGTGGTATCAGCTACACTGTGATGTTAATCAGCTTATGAATATTCTCCGGGTCGTAATTCAATACCAGCTTAGCAGGGAAATCCAGTTCCCGCATCAGCTGTTCGGTCTCGGCAAACTTTCCTATGGCAAAACACATATGGCTGTCCGTTCCCATTATAACAGGCTGTTCATATTTCATGCAAGTCTTTAACAATTCCACGATATTTTCTCTGCCGCCTTGTCTTGTCGACCGTGGATTCAGAGAAGAATTGTTCACTTCCAATGCAACGTGCGCCTGCTTTGCTTCCCGCACCAGTTCCTCGTAATCTAAGGGGAATCTGCCGTCATCGGGGTGCCCCAGTATTTTCACATAAGGATTCTGAAAAGCTCTCACGGAAGCTAACGTATTCTCCTTACGGCTTCCCGCGGTAAAAGCAAAGGGATGAATGCTGGCAAGCGCATAATCCATCTTCTGCAGATAACGTTCCTCCAGATCCAGTGTTCCGTCCGTGTCACAGATATTAGCTTCCACACCACACAAAAGATGAAGCCTTCCTCCTGTCACCGGTACCACTCTGCCGCTAACCGCTTCTCTGTCATACTCTCTGGGGATCACTTTGTAATTACTGAAAAAGAACTCATGCGGTCCTCCGGGAGATGCGGGACCATGTTCACTCATTCCCAGGTATCTGATCCCGACTGCCAGTGCAGCGTCTATATTCTCCAATAATGTACTATACGCATGCCCTGCTGCCAGAGTATGCGTATGAAGGTCCATAAATGCTTTCATAAAATTTTTCCTGTTTCCGATTTTGCTACTTATTTTACTTATCTTTACTTCTTTAATCATCTTTACTTATCTTTATTTCTCTTGTGGGCTCCCTTCTCGGGCTCCCCGGTTTTCGCGTCATTAGCCAGTTCCGCTACCAGCTTTTCCACAATCATCTTCTTCATGTACACATCAAAACTTAAGAGGCAGATCAGGGCAAATTTCTGTAAGAATTCTCGTTCTTCTCCGGAGGTCTCCGCAAAGGAATTCTCTGCTCTGCGAAATTTGTCCACTACGTCTTTTTTTAAGTCCTCCAGCTGTTCCTTTTCCAAAGATACGATTTCTTTATATACGCTTTCCAGGTCAAATGCCTGTCCATTTTGAAAATAATGATCGGTGATCGGCTGCAACAGCGTCTGAATCTCATTCATGGGAATCACGCCCTTATAGTAATAGATGAAAATGAGCATCAGAACATGTTCCTTAGAATATTTCTTCTTCACCGGAGGAGGAAGCAGATCGTTTTTTGCATAATTGTTGATCATGGTCTTGGTCAGAACGCGGTCCTCGGTCTGCGGGCGTACTGCCGAACGCAGCTTCCTATCCATGAAAGTCAGCACCTGATCCATATACAGATCAATATTCGGAATATCTTCTGCTTTGATATATTCCACTTTTTCCAGGCTCTGTAAGATCGTCTGAAGTAATTCTTCTGTTGTCGCTGCCATAATGTCCTGCGGTCCTTTCCGTGGGTGGTTTCCGGTAATATTAACTCGAGAACGCGTGCTTCACACTCTGCTGTCTGCTTCGCTGTGCGTTCTCCGGGTTACATTAACTCGAGAACGCGTGCTTCGCACTCTGATGTCTGCTTCGCTGTGCGTTCTCCGGGTTACATTAACTCGAGAACACGTGCTTCGCACTCTGATGTCTGCTTCGCAGACGGTTCTCTCGTTAATAGCCACAAGAAAACAAATATCTGCTGCGCAGCTACTTGTTTTCTCTATGTGGCTATTATATAGTATCAAAAACTACATGTCAACACTTGTGCCTTTCCTTCATTCTCTGAATTTATGAAGATTTTATAACTATTTTGTTTCACGCCTTTACTTTAAAACTTTAGTATGCTAAAATACAGGTAGTTACGTTGTATAAATTACAACTATGGAAAGGTGTGTCGAGCATGAATAAAAAAATCAAAACGGATGCTGTGGATTCTCTGTTTGATGCAGTGTTATGTCTGCAGTCCCGTGAGGAATGCTACAGTTTCTTCGAGGATCTGTGTACAGTCAATGAATTATTGTCTCTGTCCCAGCGCTTTGAAGTAGCTGCCATGCTGAAGGACGGTAAGACTTATTTGGAGATTGCTGAGAAAACAGGAGCCTCTACCGCTACCATCAGCCGTGTAAATCGTTCTCTGAATTACGGTAACGACGGTTACGAACTGGTATTTGACCGGATGGAGAAAAAGTCAGAATCATAAATACCAATAAAAAAGACATTGGCGTATGTAGTAACTTCGTCAATGTCTTTTTATAATTATTCTTCTGCTTGATTTTCTCTCTTTTCTTCCTCTGCCACTTCCTTCAGTGCTTCCGCAATCGCTGCTTTCGCACTCTTACGTCCGGCTTTGACTGTCTTAGCAGCCTTTATCTTTCCCTTTTTATCAGGAACGGTCTGATTCATATCAATCTTACCCTGAAATACTGCATGTTCATCAATGACGATCACCGTGGTGACGATATCTCCAAGTACTTTTGCAGAAGCGGTCAGTTCCGCCTTCTCCGGCGCGTTGATATCGCCGGTCACTTCTCCTCCGATCAATACGGATGCGGCCTGTACATCTCCCATAACCACGCTTCCGGCTCCTAAGATCAGGTTTCCCGTCACCGTTACATTTCCGCCGATCTTACCATCGATTCTCGCAGAGCCATCCAGCGTAAAATCTCCGCTTAACTCCGCACCAGCACCGATCAGTGTATTCATTTTTGTATCTGTACTTTTTTTACCAAACATGTTTTTCCAAACCTTTCCGCGATCAACCACTGATTTCCAACATATCCATAGGATTGATATAGCTTCCGTCCTTCTGCATCTGGTATCCCAGCTCCGCATTATCCTCACCGATAACAAATAACGTGGTACCCTGCACTACCGTGTCTCCGGTAGCCACTGTTGCGTCCCCCTTGTTCCGATAGATGGTAATGTAGCCATTGCCATGATCCACCCACACACTGTGTCCATAGGTCTCATCATCATTCACTGCCATTACCGTACCGCTTGCTGCGGCAACCACCGTAGTGCCTACCGATGCATGGAAAATGCACATAGGATCACCTTCCGTTACCTCTTCCATAGATGCGGAACCCGTCAGCGGGAATTCCGTGGGAAGGCTCTGCTTCTCCAACGTTGCCGACAGTTCACTTTCGCTCTGTACCTTCTGGCTTACCGTATCACTTAAAATTTGTATTTCTTCTGCCTGCTCCGTCACCTGTGCTTCCAGCTTGCTGTTCTGCTCTGCCAGCGTCTTATTCTCTTCCTCTAACGCCACGACCTGTTCACGGCTCCGTCTGCCGGCATTCTCCCACAGCTGTCCTTCGTAGATAAAGTAGCCGATCACACCGCCGATAAGCACGCATAACACCAAAACTACTACTTCCACAATCCATGCACGTACATGGAACTGTCTTACATTGGCATCTGCTGCATCCGACGTGAGGATCAACACATGATTCAGTTTCCGCTTATGTTTATGTCTTTTCATAGAGTCACCTCCGCTAAACATCATCCCATTTTATCACAGGGAAGCACTTACAGCAATCATTTCTTAACATTTTTGTAACATTTTCCCAAGATTTTCTTCATTTCTTCGCATTTATGAATGATTTGTCCATAAATTTTTGTGCATTTTTACGAATCATCTATTTACTTTTACTACTCCCTGTGCTATGATGCAGATGCTGGTGTAATGTTTTGTATACATTACCTGAAAGCAAATGACAGGAAAGAATTTTTTGGAGGTATCTATTATGAACAAAGGTACAGTAAAGTGGTTCAACAATCAGAAGGGTTATGGTTTCATTTCCGATGAATCCGGCAAGGATGTTTTCGTACATTACAGCGGATTGAACATGGATGGGTACAAGACTCTGGAAGAAGGCGCTGCCGTTTCTTTCGACGTTGTAGACGGTGAAAAGGGACCTCAGGCTGTGAATGTAACCAAGCTTTAATTATAAAATTGTATAATCAAATGTGTAATCGAAATGCCGCAGGGATTTAAAACCCTGCGGCATTTTATTTACTTTTAATGTATTTATGATGCGCTGCACACCGACAACACATCTTCCCATTTCATACTGCCCCCAAACAGATCCAGGGCACTTCCGATAGTCACATTCATCCGGTTCTGCCCAAGTTTTTTTAATAAAAGCAGATCTTCCATAGAATGCACACCACCGGCATAGGTGATGGGATTTCCGGCATAGGAGCCAATGGATCTTACCAGTTCCTGTTCGATTCCCTGCGCCTTGCCTTCCACATCCACCGCATGGATCAGGAATTCCCCGCAATATGCTGACAGCTTTTCAAGCAACGCCTCATTCACGATCTCTTCTGTAAGTTTCTGCCAACGGTCCGTCACTACGAAATACTTCTCTTCCACGCGCTTGCAGCTGACATCCAGCACCAGATGCTCTCTCCCGACAGTATGAACCAGCTTCTTAAGTCTGTCGTAGTCAATCCGTCCCTCCCTGAACGCATAAGAGGTTACGATCACTGCCGCAGCACCTGCTTCCAGATACTCAGATGCATTGTCCGCGGTAATCCCTCCGCCCACCTGCAGGCCGCCCGGATATGCCCTTAAAGCAGAAAGTGCCTGCCTCTTCGTAGCCTCATAATAAGGACTGTCCGAAGCATTCAGTAAAATGATATGTCCGCCTTTTAAATTATTTTTTTGATACAGTCTGGCATAAAAAGCGGCATCCTGTCCGGATACAAAATTCTCCTGTGCCTGATCGCCGAGATCCTTAAGACTTCCACCGACGATCTGTTTTACTTTTCCGTTATGAATATCAATACAGGGTCGAAATTCCATTTACTTCCTCTTTCCCCAAAAAATATTTTTGTATATTTTTCTGACATACGCACATACTACTTTCAAGCCAACCAGCTGTGGTTCGGACATAAATATCCCGTAATGGGTCATCTTGAAATGGAGGACATTATGAAAAATAAGACAAATAACACAAGCTCCCACATTGGGAAAAAGTTACTGGTTCTGGGTATTCTCACGGTCTACCTGTGCATGGCAACTGCCTGCGGCAATAACAAGAACAATAATAACTCCGGCAGCATGGCTGCCTCTCCTTCCCCTTCCGCCTCTCCTGCCACTCAGGAGAGCACTGTGACACAGACCACAGAGGCCGGAACTGCTGCCACAGACAACATGGGGGATACCAATGGCAACGGTAATACCGTATCCGAAAATGATTCCATGCTGGACAATGCCGGCAACGCCGTGGGAGAAGCCGGCGATACAGTAGGCAATATCGTGGATGATGCCGCGAACGGAGTCTCCGATATCACCAATGATCTGGTAGGTAACGGTCAGAAATAAATTATACCTCTTCCATGATGGTACCTTCCCGGTAAGCCTCCAGGAGTTCTTCCAGATAGAAGATATTCTCCTGGATCTCCTTGCCGGTATCGGTATCCGCCACCAGTTTTCTGCGGGGGAAATTCTCCACTACCACAGAATCCGAGAAAATATCCGATTCCTTGATGATTGCAGCTTCCGTGGATTCAAAGGGCTCGTGGGCTACCAAGCGCATTCCTCTGGAATTACATACCAGGGTATAGCCTGCGATCCCCGTCTTCTTCTGGTATGCCTTGGAGAAGCCGCCGTCAATGATCAAAAGTTTCCCTCCGCATTTGATGGGGGATTCTCCGTGAATCTGTTCCACAGGCACATGCCCGTTGACAATATGGGCATCGGTCTTATCCAGTCCGAATTCCTCCAGGATCTTCCCGATGACTTCCTCATTTTCCAACAGCTTGTAGTAACTGTTCTTCTCTTCTGCATGAGTCTTCTGATCTTCCAGGAAATACCGCTCAAATGTTGCCATCTTTGCCTTGCCAAACACCGGGGATCCGGGACCCGCCCAGATGTACCAGATCATATCCTGTCCCAGGGCACGTTCCCTGGTATCCTTGGCATAGTAACCTCTTCTGGCATAATACTCCAAAATGTCATACAGTGCTTTCCCGCAATATTCTTTTCCGCAGATCTCCACCTGCATAAAACTTCCGTCCGGATTTAAAGGAACGCAGCCGTGATACAGGAGGTTACCGTTATAGATCTTATACATGCCGCCCTTGGAAAAGAGGAATTTTACATGGCGCTGCAGTTTTTCACAGCGCATAAATACCTGCTGCAAGCGCAGCATGACCTTGCTCTCTTCTTCGGTCAGCTCGTAAGGGTGTTCCGGATCTATGGTAGGGAAATCCACGTCCTTCATGGGATATTCTTTGCCGTCCAGCGTAATGATCTTACGTTCAAAATCGATCCGGTGCAACAGCATCCGGTCTTCCATATGGAACTCGGGGTGCCGCATGACAAGCTGCCCCTCCAGCTTGAACTGCAAAATAGCAATTGCCTTATGCATCTTGGTATCCAGTCCGAGATCCTTGGTATTGTAATCGGTGTTGAACTTGATGGTAAAGGCATCGCAGTTAGTATTTTCGTAAGTCTCCAGTGCGAAGGTGGCAAGAGGCAGCAGGTTGATGCCGTAGCCGTCCTCCAGGGTGGCGAGATTGCCGTATCTGGCAGACATGCGGATCACGTTGGCGATGCATGCCAGGCTTCCCGCCGCAGCGCCCATCCACACCATGTCATGATTGCCCCACTGGACATCCACGGAATGGTACTCACACAGGGTATCCATGATGATATGGGGACCGGGTCCTCTGTCATAGATGTCTCCGACGATATGGAGGTGATCAATGACCAGCCGCTGGATCAGGTGGCTTAAGTCAATGATAAACTGCGGTGCTCTGCCGATGCGGATGATGGTATGGATAATCTCATTATAGTATGCCTCTTTGTCCTGGATCTCTTCCTTCTCGGTGATCAGTTCTTCGATGACGTAGGCAAAGTCTTTGGGCAGGGCTTTTCTGACCTTGGAACGGGTGTATTTGGAAGAGACACGTTTGATGACCTGCACCAGGCGGTGGAGGGATATTTTATACCAGTCTTCGAGGTTATCTTCTTCCCGCTCCACAATCTCTAATTTGCTCTCGGGATAATAAATGAGGGTCGCTAGGCTTTTTTTATCTTTGTTGCTGATAGTGTTGCCGAATTCTTCGTCGATCTTACGGCGTACGGAACCGGAGCCGTTCTTTAAGACGTGATTGAACTGCTCGTATTCGCCGTGGATGTCAGTGAGAAAGTGTTCGGTGCCTTTGGGGAGGTTCAGGATGGACTGGAGGTTGATGATCTCCGTGGAGGCTGCTGCTTGTGTTTTATACTGGTGTGAGAGGGTCTTTAGGACCTTCTGTTCCATTTCGTTCATGAAATTCACCTTTCTATGTTAGTTCACGAAGCGTACGGATACCATGTCTCGATGTAAAGTCTCCGAGTGTGAATTTTCTAGGAAAAGTGATTCAGTTGTTCTACTTAACACTTTTCAAGAAAATGTCAACACTCTACGACAAACATCGTCGCCATGGCATCCATCCACTTCGTCAGTTCATGACTTTACCAGGTAATTACATTGCTGCATTGATAACATCAGACATGTTGTACATGCCGGCGGGCTTGCCTGCCAGGAACTTGGCGGCCTGGATGGCACCCTTGCCGAAGACGGCTTTGGAGTAGGCGGTATGGGAGAAGGTTACGACTTCGTCCGCTCCGGCGAAGATGACATCATGATCGCCGACGATGGTGCCGCCTCTGACGGCACTGATACCGATCTCTTTCTTGGGTCTCGGTTCTCTGCGCGTACTGCGGTCGTAGACATATTCGTATTCGCCATTAAATTCTTCGTTGATGGAATCCGCCAGTGCCAGTGCGGTACCGCTGGGAGCATCCACTTTGAGATTATGGTGTTTCTCTACGATCTCCATGTCGAAGCCCGCATTTGCCAGTACACCGGCGGCCTCTTTTAAAAGCTTTAACATCAGGTTGATGCCTAAGGACATGTTGGCGGATTTTAAGATAGCCACGTGTTTTGCCGCTTCGTCCACTTTCGACAGCTGTGCCTCGGACAGACCGGTGGTACACAGTACACAGGGGATCTTTTTCTCCACGCAGTAATTTAACAGCCTGTCTACTGCCACGGCTGCGGAGAAATCAATGATACAATCTGCTGCCACATCGCATTTTGCAATATCCGTAAATACAGGATAGGGATTGTGTCCATCATCTCTGGCGTCGATTCCCGCCACCAGTTCTATATCGGGATCTGCCGCGATCAATCCGCTGATCACCTGTCCCATTTTACCGTTACATCCATGCATAATTACTTTTACCATTTTTGTTCTCTCCTATCTTAATATCTCTTAATATTCTTATATACTTAAAAACATCCCGCCTATGATAAAAATTTCACAGGCGGGATTCTTCCACTCTTGCTTTTTAATTTCCAGCCTACAGGATACCATAATCCTTCAGGGCTTTTTCAAGCCTCTTGGCATTTGCCTCATCCATTTCGCACAGAGGCATACGGAACGCTCCGGCTCCCATTCCCATCATATTCAGTGCTGTCTTCACCGGGATCGGGTTCACTTCGCAGAACAGTGCATTGCACAGATCCATAGCATCCAGCTGCATCTGACGGCTGCCTGCCACATCTCCGTCGAAGAACTTCTGGCAGATCTCGTGAGTCTGTGTAGGTGCTACATTGGAAAGCACGGAGATAACTCCGATACCGCCCAGAGACAGGATAGGTACGATCTGGTCATCATTGCCGGAATAGATATCCACGACGCCCTGACCGATAGCTGCCAGATGTGCGATCTGGCTGATATTGCCGCTGGCTTCCTTGATACCTACGATGTTCTCTACATCCTTACACAGCTTCACCACAGTCTCCGGCAGGATATTGCAGCCGGTGCGGCTGGGCACGTTGTACAGAATAGCAGGAACCTTCACGGAATCCGCAACGGTCTTGAAGTGACGATACAATCCCTTCTGGGTTGCTTTATTGTAATAGGGGCTTACCAGCAGGATGCCGTCCACACCGTATTTTTCCGCTTCCTGGGACAGATATACTGCGGTATCGGTACAATTAGAACCTGTACCGGCCACTACGGGGATTCTCTTCGCTACTTTGTCTACACAGTATTTGATGGTATCCAGATGTTCCTCATGGGTCAACGTTGAGGATTCTCCTGTAGTACCACATACGATAATGGCATCTGTGCCGTTTGCGATCTGGAATTCGATCAGTTCACCGAATTTCTCATAGTTGACAGATCCGTCTTCGTTCATGGGTGTGACGATTGCCACGCCTGCTCCTTTAAAAATAGCCATATGTTTCCTCCATTTGCAAAACGCCAGCGCACAATGGCGCCGGCGCTGATTATCCAAGCTTATTTGATAGCGCCCCATCTGCTTACGAGATGACAGTCATACGCTTCTTAAACGTATGCCCAAGATAACAATATACAGGATACCTTATCTTTCGGCGTGTTCCCCTTTCTTCTTCCCTCAACGGTACCTGTTACCTCCGAAAAAATACTCTTGAAAAACGCAACCTCTATCTTCTTAAATATAATTTTATGATAGCATTAACCCATGTGACTGTCAATCCCAGACCTTGAATTTTACGGTCTCGATCTTGGATACTTCATCTGCCAGAACGCATATTTCATCGTTCAAAGTAATTCCTGTCAGGATCACATCCGTATCTCCTCTGCATTCCAACAGTGTCTTCAGAGTATCCACTGTAATGATATCCTTTTCCACCAGTCCCAGCACTTCATCTAAGATCAGCAGATTGCATTCTCCGGTGGTCAGCACCTTTTTAGCAAAGCCGATTCCGTTACGGATGTTCTGAATTTCCTCCTGCTTCTTCTCCTCAGGCAATTCTGCAAAATTGCTGTCCGATTTTTCGAAACGGAACAATTTGATCTCCGGTTCCATCCTGCGCAGGAAATCCGAATCCTCCAGTCCCTTTCCCTTCAGGAACTGAATGATAACGACTCTCTTCCCCTCTACTGCTGCCTGTACTGCTCTTCCGATCGCTGCCGGTGATTTGCCTCTGCCATCGCCGGTATAAATATAGATGCATCCTTCTGCCATTACACACCTCATGGTCTATCTGCGTTTGCGGCAGATAGCTGTCCGCAGTTGTTAGTTACTTATGCATTTCTTTATACCATATATTGTAATTTTTTGCAATCTTTTGTCGTCAGACTATGGATTCCCGGGCTTCCTCCAACAGCTCCAGTTTGCTGACGGACACTTCGAATGCGACACGTTTCTCCACATTTTCTTCATCCAGTTTCTTCATATATTCACGGCTTTGGATCCGTCCCCAGATAGCACAGCGCTCGCCCACTTTGAAATGTTCTGCATAGCGTGCATTGCGTCCCCAGCAGATGCAGGGAATGTAGTCAGACTTGCCGTAAGGGCGGTTCACGGCAAGCAGCAGGTCTGCGATCTCCCTTCCTAACGGTGTCTTGCGGTATACCGGCTCCTTACATATATATCCATCGAGATAGATCTGGTTCGTCTTGGAACTTTCTTCCATCTCCTCAATAAATTTCACCTCTCTGGCAAACACAGACAATACCAGTCTGTTCTTACGCTCCTCATGACGGTTATAGGACCGGAACTGCCCATTAACACACAAAAGCATTCCAATATAGCTCGCTGTCACATCTAAAAGTCTCTCCGAGACCATCACCGGTATGATGTCAAAGCTGTCACTCAGTCTCGTACACCTTAAGTCCACCATGTAGAATCCTTCCCCGTAGATCTCATGGCTGTAGGAAAAATCGCTTACCACTTCCCCCATCACCGTTACCTGATTGTTTTCAATAACCTTATCTGTCATTTTTGTTCTCCCTTCTACATCTTCTGACTCTTCTACAACAATCCTTATGTATTGCACTACTATTTATACTCTATTTTTTATCGTTTGAGTACTAAAAACCATCGCATAAAAATGCAAATACCGCCCAAAAGTTGTTAGGAACCACCAAAAACGTTGATTTTACACGGTTTTTTCTTGCGTCCGGAAATGATAAGTGCTATACTGAAACAGTTTGAAAAAAGGTTAAATCAGCTGCACGCATTTTTAGAAAGGCAAGGATTTTTATGAGACAAAAAAGAGAAGATGTCAGAAACGTTGCAATCATTGCTCACGTAGACCACGGTAAAACCACCTTGGTGGATGAGCTGTTAAAACAAAGCGGTGTATTCCGTGAAAATCAGGAAGTTGCTGAGCGTGTCATGGACTCCAACGATATCGAGCGCGAGCGTGGTATCACCATTCTGTCCAAGAACACTGCTGTTATGTATAAGGGTACCAAGATCAACATCATCGACACCCCGGGTCACGCAGACTTCGGCGGCGAAGTAGAACGTGTCCTGAAGATGGTAAACGGTGTTATCCTGGTAGTAGACGCTTTCGAAGGTGCTATGCCCCAGACCAAATTCGTACTCCGTAAGGCTCTGGAATTAAAGCTTCCCGTTATCGTATGTATCAACAAGATCGATCGACCCGAAGCAAGACCCGATGAAGTCGTAGACGAAGTACTGGAGCTGTTCTTAGAACTGGATGCGGACGATTCTCAGTTAGACTGTCCTTTTGTGTACGCTTCCGCCAAGGCAGGTATTGCTTCCCTGGATGCCGACGAGATGGGTACTGATATGGAGCCTCTGTTCGAGACCATCATCAACTACATTCCCGCTCCCGAAGGTGACCCCGAGGCAGCTACCCAGGTACTGATCAGTACCATCGATTACAATGAATATGTAGGACGTATCGGTGTCGGTAAGGTAGACAACGGTACCATCCGTGTGAATCAGGATGTGGTCATCTGTAACCACCACAACCCCGACAAGATCATCAAGACCAAGGTCAGCAAGCTGTACGAGTTTGATGGTCTGAATAAAGTAGAGGTAAAGGAAGCAGGCATCGGTTCCATCGTTGCCGTCTCCGGTATCAGCGAGCTTCACATCGGTGACACCATCTGCTCTCCGGAAAATGTGGTACCCATTCCTTTCCAGAAGATCAGTGAGCCCACCATCGCCATGCAGTTCATGGTAAATGATTCTCCTCTGGCAGGCCAGGAGGGTAAATTCGTTACCAGCCGTCACCTGCGTGACAGACTGTTCCGCGAGTTAAATACCGATGTATCCTTACGTGTGGAAGAGACCGATTCTCCCGACCGTTTCAAGGTATCCGGCCGTGGTGAGCTGCATCTGTCCGTGTTGATCGAGAATATGCGTCGTGAAGGTTTCGAATTCGCCGTAAGTAAGGCAGAGGTTCTGTATCATACCGATGAGAACGGCAAGAAATTAGAGCCTATGGAATTAGCTTATATTGATGTTCCCAACGAGTTTGCCGGTGCTGTCATCGAGAAGCTGGGACAAAGAAAAGGTGAGCTTCGTAACATGGGTTCCATCTCCGGCGGCACCTATACCCGTCTGGAGTTCTCCATCCCCGCAAGAGGACTGATCGGTTACCGTGGTGAGTTCATGACCGATACCAAGGGTAACGGTATCCTGAACACCGTATTTGATGATTACGGTCCTTACAAGGGAGACATCCAGTATCGTAAGATGGGTTCCCTGATCGCATTCGAAGCCGGCGAAGCTATCACCTACGGTCTGTACAATGCCCAGGAGCGTGGTACTCTCTTCATCGGCCCCGGTGAAAAGGTATACTCCGGTATGGTCATCGGTCAGACCGGACGCAACGAGGACATCGAGATCAATGTCTGCAAGAAAAAGCAGCTGACCAATACCCGTTCCTCCAGTGCTGACGAAGCCCTGCGTCTGACACCTCCCAGAGTTCTGTCTCTGGAGCAGGCTCTGGACTTCATCGATACCGACGAGCTGTTGGAGGTAACTCCTACGAACCTTCGTATCCGTAAGAAGATCCTGGATCCGACCCTGAGAAAACGTGCCATGATCAATAGAAATGCTTAAAAAGATCTATAAATATAACCACCTTCATGTACTGCAGGCAGTATGTGAAGGTGGTTTTTTAACTTGAGAGTTAATTAAGAAATGCTATCGAATCCCCGTAGCCCGCATTGGGGCTAAGAACCGCAGACCCGCGCGTGCTTTAGCACGATTCG
>ENA-OPCY01000809-OPCY01000809.1-human-gut-metagenome-genome-assembly--contig:-NODE-809-length-21117-cov-3.946681_pt1 | contig 21117 bp, 16 predicted proteins | sample MGYA00241568_ERZ501487 | MGnify/ENA primary metagenome ERZ501487 (study PRJEB25962, sample SAMEA2042574) | human gut metagenome | biome: human gut; feature: human-associated habitat; material: faeces... | reverse complement strand
TAATATTCTGACCCACATCTTTACCAATATCAATCAAGGGGCCATCGCGAACCGCCATGGCCCCTTGATTTTATATGAGCGACCACACAATATTAACACAATATTAAAAAAGCTAAACATACATCATATTTGCCGCAAATTTATACTATTTTAAAAAAAATTAATTACATTTGGGCATTGCTAGTCATTACACAATACAGGGACCTATTCACAACACTTAAAACACTACTGCCATGAAGAAAAAACTATTATTTCTAATCGTTGCGACTTTCGCACTCACACTGCATGCAACCCAAGTCATTGACTTCAGAACCGGAGCCATTTTAACCGATTCAGCAATCTCAGCTCCCCAAAGAAACATTGAATATGTCTCAGATGGTTTTATCGTTACATACAAAATTGACAATGCTGCCATTAATGAAGACGATCTGTATCCCAATACCTATAGATTTGAAATCCCTGGGTTCAGCATTTGTGACTCCGTAACGATGCCGTCCGTTCTGTGGGGTGTTAACTCTCATGTCCTTCCTAAAGAATCAACTCCAACATTAACGATATTATCATCAACCTACATTGATTTAAGCTATGAACTTGCACCCTCTCGCGAACCTAAGTACATGAGGGATACAGTACCTTATTCCGTGGCTAATGTTCCACCAATAAATGCATATGCAGGATTTTGGCCGAATAATGTTTGCGAAATCCTTCCATCAGGCATGTACCGTCACCAGCCGATTGCAAAAGTATTGGTCAATCCTATCTGCTATAACTACAGTACAAAAACAGTACGAGCCTACAGTGAAATAAAATACAAAATCACATTACCTACTGGCATATCTATGAATGATTTGTATTACGAGCCGCTATCTATGCTTAATCCCAACTGCACTTTATCACCATATGCCAATAACTCAAGTTTGTTTTCGCTTGAGCCCCCTGGTTCAAGCATTGACGCAACCACAAGTTATATTATCGTCTCCGTTCCACAATTTAAAGAAACACTACAGCCATTTGTGAAATGGAAAAAACAATTGGGTTACAACATCATAGAGATGTATGATGGCAATTGGGACACATATAAAATCAGGTCAAAAATCTATGACCGCTATAAAAATGATAGCACTCTAATGTATCTTTTAATTATTGGCAATGACTCATTAGTCCCAGCAAAAATATATGACAATAAATATATATCTGATTATCAGTACGCTTGTTTAGATGGCCCATCTGATATAGATCCAGATTTGTATTCTGGAAGATGGCCTATAAGAAACAATACCGAACTTAAAACAATAATTGATAAGACTATTTGGTACGAACAAAGCCCAATATCAGACGAAGAATTTTATAAAAAAGGTGCACATTTTTCTCTGTTTGAAGACGGTTCTTCAGCAGATATCCATGATGGCATAGAAGACTCACGAAAAACAAAAACGAGTGAAGATGCAAGAAACTATCTCATCTCAAATTACGACATGAAAATCTCACGTCTGTATCACTATTATATAGATGAAAACAAGTATGAGTTCAAGTTATGGCCAGAAAAATGGAATTCATTTTATGGTGGCTCAACTAATCAGGATTTACCGGAAGATTTACTATTTAAAAATGGTTTTCGTTGGGATGCAACTGCCAACGATTTAATAAGAGAGGTAAACAATGGCGTATGTTATGTTTTTCATACAGGACATGGGATTAATTTTGCTTGGGGTAATGAAAAGAAAGCAACCCTAACAATCACCGATGTTCTCAATATGAGAAATCACAACCGACTACCATTAGTATTCACCACTTCATGTCTTTCCGGCAATCATAAAGAAAAAGATTGCATAACCACAAGCTTTTTAACAAATAAGCAAGGTGGAAGCATAGCCGTTTTTGCTAGTACCGGTCCGGCACGTTTCACATCTTTAGGCAAACGATCTTCATTGTTTTTTAATGCAATTTGGCCCATTCCAGGCTTACTAATGAATGGCTACAATTGTCAAATTAGTGCATATCTTGAAGAAACCATAGATGGCTCTCCTATTTGCAGACAGCTTGGAGCTATAATGAACTATATTTGGTATGGACATGCCAACAGTAAAGAAAAAGACATCTATGACAATAGAACCATGCATTGTTTTGGAGACCCAAGTTTATATTTCCATACTGTAGTACCAGCAGAAATAAACAATGTTGAAATAACAGATACCGGAAGCGGCGTTCATGTTTTTGTCCCTGACCAAAAAGCATTTATTTCGTTCTTTGACCCAATAAACAATAGGGTTGTGAGACGATTTGGCACTGAAGCATCTTACATTACTGGCGTTTCTGGAGGCGGGAAATATGTAGATGTAACTGTATATACCCCCGAATCCAAACCTTATATCAAATTTGGCACTCCTTATTATGGAATAATTGAGGACGATGCTAAACAATATGGACTTCTTAATTATCGCGATTTAAGGACCGGCACGGTTGAAATTGATTATTGTCTTTCAAACCAATACGCAAACACAAACATGGAGATACAAATTATAGAACCCATAAGTGGAAGTATAATATCCAGTTGGCCTATTGACACAAGCATTAGAGAACAAAAGGTTACAGCCTCTATGAGATGTGATTCAGGAATTATGGTCGCATATTTAATGGCAAACGGGACTCCTATTTCAAGCATTAAAATGTACATATCAAAATATTAACGTCTATGAAAAAAATAATCTTAGCCCTGAGCGCAGCACTGGCTGTTATAGGCAATGCTTATGCCCAAAACGAGGTCGGGGAATATATTGATGGCATATACTACGAATCGTATATCGACCGCTACAATGGCAATGAATATGCGGCGGTGGCTTACGGCGAATACCCTGACGGCTATCCCGAATCTGACATTATAATTCCAAAAACGGTTACCCTCAACGGAAAAAACTTGGAAGTAAAGAGAATAAACGCAGGCGCTTTAGACTGGGTGGTATATAAGAATGTCAGGCATATTACTTTGCCCGATGGCTTAATATCAATTAATGAATGTGCAATAGGAAGCCCCATGCCTAATGAGGAATACGCAAGAACCGTATCAGTGGATCTTCCTGAATCCATTGAGACGCTTTATGATGCTTGCCTATGCTCTACGATAATCAAAGAAGATCTGAATCTCCCCAACATCAGAAGCATAGGGCCGATGACACTTGGCGACACACCTATAAAAAAACTGACATTAGGTGGCAATCTCAGCTCTGTGGGATGGATGGCTTTTGTAGGAGCGGATATTGAAGAGCTGATTTTTGAAGACGGCAATCATACCGACTATTTTAATGGCATGAAGCCTTATTTGTCAAACGGAGCATTTGACGGCATGAAAATCAAGGAACTGAAACTCCCGAAATGGAACAATATGGCGATAGGTGACTGTGTGGCCGCAGACTGCCCGCAACTGGAGCGCGTGGTATTTCCCGACATACCCTATTTTGAATACGGCTATAGCAATTACGGCTATATAAATGTTGATTTAATAATGGGCATATATGGTTATTTCTTTAAGGATTGCCCGAATCTGCATGAAGTGGTATGCCTCGGAATGGAGCCGCCTGCCATATTGGGCCTGGAGGATTTCGCTTCGGTTGATGTGTTAAGATATAATGGATGCCAAACATTTGAGTTCATGGACAATATTGACAATTGCATACTCAAAGTGCCGGCAGGGAGCGAGCAGGCTTACCGCAACCATCCCCTTTGGGGCAAATTCAAGACCATACTCGGGTTTGAGAACGGCGACTACACCTCCATCAGCTCCGTACCGTCAGCCGACAGCAATGATGCCGCCCCCGTTTACTACAATCTTCAGGGCATCAAAGTGAGCAATCCGGCCAAAGGACAACTATACATCCGCACCATCGGTTCCAAAGCCGAAAAAGTAATATTCTGACCCACATCTTTACCAATATCAATCAAGGGGCCATCGCGATACACTCGCCACGGCCCCTTGATTTTTTATGAGTAGATTGATGGGTTATTTCACTTCCCAGGTTTCGCCGGCAAGTATCATTGACCGCAGGCTGTCAAATCCCTTTTTGGCGCGAACTTCCTCCACCTGACGGTCCACCTCATCGTTGTAGGTGAGTGAGGCCACATCGCGTATCACACCTATGGCAAGCGGCAACTCTTTGCCGTCCATCATGGCGAGCTGCTGATGCAGGAAATTTGTGGGGGTATGGGCATCATGCACCAGCACATCGTCTATGGTGTAGCCGTCCTTGCCTATCTCCACAGCCTTGAGCAGAAAACCGTCCTGCACCAGACCACGGTTCATATCCTTGCCAAACAGCATCTTCTTGCCATGCTCCAGATGTATGGTGCGGTCGGCACGATACTCCTTGTCGGTAATGCAGCTGTGAATGCCATTGTTGTATATCACGCAGTTCTGCAAAAACTCCACCACCGATGTGCCTTTGTGCAAAGCGGCGGCTGTCAGCACCTCCTGCGACACACCAAGCTCCACATCTATGGTGCGGGCAAAGAAATTGCCTCGTGCGCCAAACACCAGCTCGGCAGGGATAAACGGATCCTCTGTCGTGCCATAAGGCGAGGATTTCGACACAAAACCACGGTCGGACGTGGGAGAATACTGTCCCTTGGTAAGACCATAGATCTTGTTGTTGAGCAGCAGCATGTTTATGTCAATATTGCGACGCACGGCGTGTATGAAATGGTTGCCGCCGATGGCAAGGCCGTCGCCGTCACCCGAAATCTGCCACACTGTCATATCAGGATTGGCCACCTTAAAGCCGGTGGCTATGGCGGCCGCACGGCCATGTATGGTGTGGAAGCCATAGGTGTTCATATAGTACGGCAGGCGCGATGAGCAGCCGATACCGGAAATCACGGCTGTTTTGTGCGGTGCCACACCCACGGCAGCCATTGCCTTGTGTAGTGAATTGAGAATGGCGTGGTCGCCGCAACCGGGGCACCAGCGCACCGGTTGGTCGCTTTTGAAATTTGCGGGGGTATATTGCTGAGTGTCCATATGTTAGTTCTTGTTCATGATTTGAAGTACGCCGTCAATAATCTCTTTTACAAGGAAGGGCTGGCCCTGTACCTTGTTTATGCGCTCAATCCGCACCTCAGGGTATTTGCCCTGCAGATAATCGGCAAACTGGCCGGTGTTAAGCTCGGCTACCACCACTTTCTTGAAGCGGCGAAGCACCTCGCCGGTGTTGGACGGCAGAGGGTTGATGTAACGGAAATGAGTGAACGCTATCTTCTTGCCTTGGCTGCGAAGTTCGGCAGCGGCAGTGCGCAGATGGCCGTAAGTGCCGCCCCAGCCCGTGAGCAGGATGTCGGCATCCTCATCGCCGAGCACCTCCAGCTGCGGTATGTCATCGGCTATGCGGGCAATCTTCTCGCGACGAGTATAAACCATCCTCTCATGGTTGATAGCATCGGTGCTGATAGCCCCCGTGTCATAATCTTTTTCCAGACCGCCCAAACGGTGTGCGGCTCCTTCGGTGCCGGGAATGGCCCAGTAGCGCACCTTGTTGTCCTCGCGGCGCTCATACGGACGCCATCCGCCTGCATCTATGCGCTCCTTTGACAGATAAGGGGGCTTGATGGCAGGATATTCATCAGCCTCTGGCACGCGCCATGCCGATGAGCCGTTGCCTATGAATGCATCGCTGAGCAGTATAACAGGGGTCATATGCTCAATGGCTATACGGGCGGCCTCAAACGCCATGGTAAAGCAATCAGTAGGCGATGCAGGTGCCACCACACATACCGGCGACTCTCCGTTGCGGCCATAAAGGGCCTGAAGCAGGTCTGTCTGTTCGGTTTTGGTAGGCAGACCCGTAGAGGGGCCACCGCGCTGCACATCTATCACCACCAGAGGCAGTTCGGCCATAACAGCCAGTCCTATACCTTCGCCTTTCAGCGCAAGACCCGGACCCGAAGTGGATGTCACGGCAAGATCTCCGGCAAACGATGCGCCGATAGCGGAGCACACTCCGGCTATCTCATCCTCCATCTGCACCGCTTTCACTCCAAGGTCCTTGCGCTTGGCAAGCTCGTGGAGTATATCAGTGGCGGGAGTGATGGGGTAACTGCCTAAGAACAACGGCCTGCCGCTCTTTTCCGAAGCCATTATAAGGCCCCATGCGGTGGCAGTGTTGCCGTTGATGTCGGTATATACGCCGGGACGGGCCGATTCGCTCTCTATGCGATATGTGCTCACTCCGGCATGTATGTTGTTGCCATAATTGTAGCCCGACTGAAGCACCTTGGCATTAGCCTCATAAATGGCAGGCTTTTTGGCAAATTTATTTTTTAGGAAACGAAGTACGCTCTCCATCGGGCGGTCAAAGAGCCAGCACACAAGCCCGAGTGCAAAGAAGTTGCGGCATTTCAGAATACTCTTGTTGTCAAGACCCGAATCCTCCAGAGCGGCCTTGGTCATGGTGGTGACCGGCACGTCAAGCACCTGTGCGGTGATACCGAGTTCCTTGATGGGATCGTCGGTAGCGTACAGAGCCTTTTTAAGATCAGCTTCCTTGAATGAGTCAATGTCGATGATAATCACACCTCCATGCTTCACATAGCGGGCGTTCTGCTTCAGGGCGGCAGCATTCATTGCCACGAGCACATCGCATTGGTCTCCGGGAGTGTGCACGCCCTTGCCCACGCTCACCTGAAAGCCCGACACGCCGCCCAGCGACCCTTGCGGGGCGCGGATTTCTGCCGGATAGTCGGGAAATGTGGATACTTCATTGCCTATCCCGGCCGACACGTTGGTGAAGATGTTACCCACAAGCTGCATGCCGTCGCCGGAGTCACCCGAAAAACGCACCACAACCTTGTCGAGGGTTTTTATTTTGGTTTCTTCTAACATGGTTATTTTGAAATTTTTATGTTTTCTTGGTATTAATTGGTATTTATATGCATCATGTGAATTTCTCGGCAAAGTTATTGAATATTTATCAATCAGCAACTCAGAGTCCTGATTTTTTAATATCCCTGCAACATGCCTATTTCTTCGGGTTGAAACGCAGAGGCATTCCGAGCACACTGCTCAGCACCGTGCCTTGCGAATACACCGTGCGGCCATTGAGTATCGTCATCTCCACGCGGCAATTCAGCGACAGCCCTTCAAGCGGCGTCCATCCGCAGCGGCTCACAACCCAGTCGGCGGTGATGGTGTAAGGCTCGCAGTCATCGTCGGCTATCACAAGATCGGCATAATAACCCGGCCTGATGAATCCGCGTCTGTCTATGCCATACACTAATGCCGGATTGTGACACATATCCTGCACTATGCGCTCCATGCTGAACTCATGTTCGCTGCACATCTGCATCATTACCGGCAGGGAGAACTGTATCATCGGCATTCCCGACACCGCCTGCAGTGCCCCGCCCTGCTTCTCTTTGGGCAAATGGGGCGCATGGTCTGTGGCTATGGTGTCTATCACGCCATCGGCCACGGCGCGGCGCAATGCATCTCGGTCAGCCGGACGCTTTATGGCCGGATTGCACTTGATGCGCGAACCCAGCACCGGATATGCCTCATCCGTGAAAATAAGATACTGCGGACAGGTCTCGGCGGTTATACGCTTCTGCTCCACCGGCCCGGCTGAGAAATACTGAAGCTCGTCGGCCGGGGAGATATGACACACATGCAGACGGGCACCCGTGGCGCGGGCCAGCTCCACAGCTGCTGCCGTGGCACGGCGACACACCTCATGATTGCGTATCACAGGGTGAAACTCCATCTCCAGTTCCGTACCGTAACGCTCTGTCACGGCGGCGCGGCGTTCGGCTATCAGCCGCTCGTCCTCGGCATGCACAGCTATCAGTGCAGGCACTTCGGCAAATATACGCCGTATGATGTTGTCATCGTTCACAAGCATATTGCCTGTCGATGAGCCTAAAAACACTTTCACGCCTGCGCACCCGGTGTAATCCATGCTCAGAAGAGTGGGCAGGTTGTTGTTTGTCGCCCCGATGAAAAAGCCATAGTTGGCCGTTGCCACCTGCGATGCTCGCGCCTTTTTATCTTCCAGTGCCTCGACAGTCACCGTTGCCGGCGATGTATTGGGCATATCTATAAACGAAGTCACGCCTCCTGCTGCGGCTGCGTGGCTTTCGGTTGCCATATCCCCCTTGTGGGTCAGTCCGGGGTCTCTGAAATGCACATGCGTGTCTATCACACCCGGCAGCAGTAGTTTGCCGCGTGCGTCTATCACACGCTCCGCACTGATACCCTCCGGCACATCACCCGCCTCTACACGGCTTATGAACTGGCCTTCGGTAAGCACCCAGCCGGTAAATATATTGCCTTCGTTTACTATTCTGGCATTATGAATGAGCATGGTGCTCGGATTATTGGTCATGGCGCTTATATTTTTTGGTCATACTGTCAAGTTTGAGGCGAATCACCCCAAACACTGCCTCACTGAAAATACCGCTCGACATCTTGCTTGTACCGAGCACTCTGTTCACAAACACAATCGGCACCTCCTTGATGCTGAATCCCATTTTGTAGCTCGTAAACTTCATCTCTATCTGGAATGCATACCCCTTGAAGCGGATATTATCCAGATTCATTGCCTCAAGCACACGACGGCGGTAGCACACAAAACCCGCAGTGGTGTCACGCACCGGCATTCCGGTAATCATGCGCACATACGCGCTCGCGTAATACGACATCAGCACCCTTCCCATGGGCCAGTTGACCACATTCACTCCTGTCACATAGCGCGACCCTATGGCCACATCCGCTCCTTGGGTGGCGCAGGCATCATACAGGGCCAGAAGATCAGCCGGATTATGCGAGAAATCGGCATCCATCTCAAACACGTACTCATACTGCTTATGCTCCAATGCCCATTTGAATCCGGCTATATACGCCGTCCCTAACCCCTGTTTGCCTTTGCGCTCAAGCAAATTCACCCTCCCGGGCCACTGCTCCATCTTCTCACGCACAATCGTTGCCGTTCCGTCAGGCGACCCGTCATCAATCACCAGCACGTTGAAGCTGCGCGGAAGCCGCATCACGGCATCTATTATGGCCGCGATATTCTCTTTTTCATTATATGTGGGTATAAGCACAATTGAGTCCACTTTGGTCGGATCAACATTCAGGTCCGGTTCAGGCAGCGGATAAAGAAGGGAATTGGGATACATGCGTAAATTATATATAAAATATGTGTAAGTTAAAATTTATAGGTGGCGCCTATCAGTCCGGTAATGCTCTGTGCAGGGACTCCGCCTATAAGCAGATAGCGTCGGCACATAAGATTCTCACCGCGCACAAATGCGCTCCACTGCGGGGTGATGCGATACAATGCCCCGACTTTGAGGTTTGATACCAGCCCGAGACTCTGCTTTATGCCGGTGTGAGGACAAATCTGTGATCTTCCGCCGCGATATTCCCATCCGGCAAAGATGTCAAGGGGTGCCACGGGCGTAACTCTGAGATCAGCCGACACTGCATGCTTGGCCCTGTCGCGCCACAGATAGAACCCTCTTGACGGTCCTTGGGGTGCCGTTTCATAAGCCACACGCAGCTCCACTGCGGTGCCGTATTCATACGTTACACCGGCATGCAGCTTGTAGCCGCGCATTTTTGTGGGAGTGAATATGGTAAGGCCGTCATCCATTGTCACCGGCATCAGCCAGTCGTTGGCGGCCGCATAAAGCCACGACACCTCCACCGATGCTCCCTTCAACGGACCGAAAGTAATGCCGCCTTCAGCCGTGATGGGCACATGAGAGTTTTTGAACGCCATGCTGCTCAACGTATATGGGCTTACATCATACAGCGAAGTGAGGGTGTTTTGCCACTCTCCGCCTCCGGCCTTGGCATACACTGCCAAGCGGCTCACAGGACGCCATGTGAGATTCACATCGGGAGCCACATGAATAGCCTTGCCCGAATTTATGGTCACCTGCGCCTTTACCCCCGCCGTAAACTCCACAGCGCTCATGCGCAGACGGTAGTAGGGCGATATTGTGAGCAATGCATGTGTGTGACGCGGAGTGGCATGCATCATATACTCCATATCCTCGGCATCAAAATCGGCATGCGAATGACGCGAATTGCTAAGCATATCAAACTCTGCCGAAATGCCTGCACGCTGTGTCTCTGAAATTTTAGCCGACACGCCTCCGTGCACATCCACCTTGGTTTCATGTGCGGGACGCAGTCGCTCGCTTTCCCATAAGCCGTCGGGCTGTTCGGTGGCTACCTCAAAATCGGGAGAAAAAGCATATCCGAAATATCCGAGGGCCATTCCTGCTCCATAATCCAGCGTAGAGTTTGACCCGGAGAAAAGTGCGCTGAAGTTAAGCCGGTGCATCTGCTGCCGCCCGGTGGAATCCACCGAAGCCGGAGTGGTGTATCTGCCAAAAGTATAGTCAACGCCGAAGTCCAGAAATTTGCTTTGACTCAGGGCATGGTGGAGTGATGCGGCTGCCGTCACCATATTGCTTCGCTGGTACTGACCGTTGAGCGGTGACTCTCCGTAACGGCCTTTGTAGGCTGTGCCGTTGTACTGCACCCATGCGTTCAGGCGTGTGCGGTCGTTGTCAATGAATTTGTATCCGGCTGTTGCCCCGAGGTTGTACAGCGGTGCAAATCCCAGCACCGCATATCCGCGATATGGGGAGGTGTATATGGAATCACCCCATGCAGCCGGGCCAAGTGTGGTGATTGTGGGCTGCACTGTAGCAAACACACTTCTGGTACTGTAGTCAAGTGAAGGACGCTGCAACTGCGGAAGCGTGAACCTCGGTGTGAACCGGAGCATGGTCACATCTGTTTGCTCGGGCACCACTTCATGATGCACCGTGATTTCCTTACGCAGACCCTGAGCAGAGGCGCTCATGGATGCTGCGATTGCAAGAGAGAGTAATGTATAGCGTATGTTAAGCATTGTTGAGTCGGGTATCAATCATTTCAAATATGTCGGCTTCGGAACCGGGATAGTTGCTCTTGAGGCTCTTGAGATATTCGTCAGCCTCAAACTCCTGTCCCTGTCGGCGCAGGATGTCGCTGAGTGTTATGAACGCGCGTGCCAGCCAGTACTGGTTGCTCGGTTCGGCGTTGATGATGTTGTTCACCACTGTCCGTGCCTCACTGAGCTTGCCACGCTGCATGAGACTTTCTCCGAGATATACGGCGCTCTTCACGCCATACACACTCTCCGGCTCCTTGGCAAGTCTGCGCCATATCTTGTCGGCCTCGGTGTGATGTCCTGTGCGGTCAAGGGCAAGTGCGCGGTCAAACTCCACTTCATTCATGGTACCTCCGCCGGCGGCAGAGGTGCCCAACAGTTTGTCGGTGGCAAGAAGTGTCTCATTCCACTTTTTAAGCTCCATTGCCGTGCGCATCATCCCGAGTCGCGCTTCCTGCAGGGTACGTGCTCCGGCAGCTCTGGTCTCAAGGTCAGCAAATGTGGAGTATGCAAGCTCGGTTTTGCCAAGTGCTGACTCACTCTGAGCCTTGATGAGAGTTGCGTCTTCGGCCACTTCACTGTGAGGATGCACCAGAACCACACGCGACGCATATTCCAGAGCCTCACGATGGTTTCCTTTTTCCGAAGCATTCTCGGCCAGATAATAAAGTGCCTGCGGCTCGTAAGTGCCATGCGGATACTCGGCAAGATACTCCTTGAGCCGCTCTGTGACTCCATTGTCCATGTAGTCGCTCTCCGCAGCCATGAACGCTGATGCGTCCAATTCCGAAGCCTCAATGCGCGGTGCATTGGGCACTGAATTGACAAATTCGGCCAACTCTCCGAGACGGCCATCTTCGGCATACAGCCGTTTCAGGTCTTCCACTGCCACCTTGGCCTCCTCGCTTGAGGGGTAGGTATATATGACTTTCTTGTAAGTTTCTATAGCATTTTTACGCGCTCCGGCACTCATCTGGGTTATGGCAAGCTGCAAATAGCCGTTGCGCCCGTAAGATGTGGACGGGAATGTCTGCACAAGCTTCTTATAGGTAGCTATGGCATTGTCGTTTTGCCCCAAGGCCACATACGCTTCCGCTTGCTCGAGCATTGCTGCCGGCACCAGCGAAGAGCTGTGATATTGGTTTATGACCTCATCAAGCATGGCTATCTTCCCCTTGTAATCGCGGTTGTACCCTTTCATCAACGCCTGCTGATACATGGCATAGTCGCCGGCCGATGGATCAAGGTTGTAAGCCTCGGCGTAATAGCTTTGTGCCTGAGTGAAATGTGATTCCATATATTCGCAGTCACCGGCACGGTTCATGGCATCCACCCGCAGCCGCACATCGCTTACGGGAGCCAGCGTGCGCACTTTCAAAAATGATTTCAATGCGCCGTTGTAATCCTCAAGCATATACTGCGCGTATCCAAGCCCGTAATAGGCCAACGGCAGATTTTCATCGCCGGAAGAAGCAGAATTGATAAACGATGTGTAGCCGGATTTGGATTTTGCATATTCACCCAGATCATACTCGCATGCGGCCCCGCGCAACACACATTGGCGTGCCACGGCACTGTTGCCCTTGATGGACGCTCCCTCATTGAACATTCCCAATGCGTTTGCATATCGTCCGGCGGCATATTCTCGGTTGCCGAGCATATACAGTGCCTGTTGCCTTGCCTGACGGGCCGCCGCACTCTGTTGGTACGCATCCTCTTGCGTCAGCCTGAGCACGCTTGCATAATCTTGGTCTGTAAGATAACCGTTCAGCGCCAGTTCGCGCACTGTCGGAGCGTATGCGGAATCGGGGAATCGGCCCAGAAACTCCTCCAGCATGTTCACCGTACGGGCAAAAGGAGCGCGTCCGCCATCCATGAGTGCCACGATATAATTGTAAAAGGCCGTCTCGGTAACGCTGTTCACACAGTCCATCCTGTATGCACGTTCAAACAGCAGCAACGCCGCATCCGTGTCTCCGCGCTTCACATAGCACTGTCCCAGATACAGGCACGCGCTTTGCCCTAATGCATCAGGCATATTCACTGCCTTCTGAAGCAGCGGCACAGCCTCATCGTAATGTCCCTGATCATACTCCGACACTCCCAGCATGTAGAATGCGCTTGGCTGCGGATCCTGTGTCTGAGCCGCATACTGCCACAGAAATGGCAATGCCTCATTGCGTTTGCCGAGATTGAACAGGCTTTCGCCTGCTATGCGGTTGGCCTCGGCTGTAAACTGGGGCACCTTGCCGTCTTTAAGCACTTTGCTTGCAAGCTTGGCCGCCGTGCTGTAGTCGCCGCGCATAAAATATATCTGGCTCATGTAATAAGGTGCCGCACATCCCGGTTCCGCAGCGGTATCTACCCCTTTCCACTCTTTGAGTGCGGTATCGTAGTCACCCTGGCTGTAATGGATGTATGCTATATAAAATTTTGCAGCATTGGCATACTTGCCTCCTTGGGCCGAAAGCGATGCAAAACCGCGCAGAGCGTCACTGTTCTCCCCAAGCATCATGCGGCTATAGGCCGTGCGGTATTCCAGATCGTCATGGAGATTACCGCTCAGAGTGCCCGGTTCCACCTTGGCGTATGCCTTGAGTGCAGCTCCGTAAGCTCCTCTGGTAAAATGATAGTCGCCCATGGCTGCAAGCACCTGCGGCATGCGGGTAGAGCCGCCATACATTTCAACAAAAGCCCTGAGCAAATCAAGTGCTTCGTCATCACCACAGTACAGCGTGCTCATGGCCATATAAAACAATGCTTCCTCACTCTGTGCCTCCGTAGGATTGAGTTGGCGCAACTGAAGCAGCTGGTCAAGGCACCCGTCATAATTGCGGTCGTTATACATCGCTATGCCACGGGCCATATATCCTGCCGCATCAGGGGAATTGATGCCGGCATTCGCATTCACGCTTCCTATTGCCGCAACGGCGGCAACAGCTAAAGAAATCGGTAGTTTCATCATTGCTGCAAAGATACGGATTTTAACAAACTACTCGCAATAATTTCGCACTTTATTCCATCCCCATTATGGATGCACCGATTTTTTTATGCAACATTGAGCCTTCAATTCGCGTTTGGTTATTTCGTAGAAAGAAACTAACTTTGCAACGTAGTGAAAAGTTCTGTCTCCATATTATGGATGCGCGCGCTCCTCGCCGTGGTCGTGGCCATGGCCGTTGCCGCTTGTGCCAGCATGGGACGCCCCGAAGGAGGCCCGCGCGACACTGAGCCGCCTGTTTTCGTCAGCAGCAATCCCGCTGCCGGAGAACTGAACGTGACCCGCAACCGCATTCGTGTGACATTCAACGAAAATGTCAATGTCACCGACCCCATGAACAAGATTCTGGTATCGCCGGTACAAAAGGAAACGCCATCCATTTCCTCTGCCGGAAGGCACATTGATGTGGAACTTCGCGACACTCTGCTGCCCAACACCACCTACACCATTGACTTTACCGATGCCATAACCGACCTCAACGAGGGAAACCCGCTTGACGGTTTCGCCATTGATTTCTCCACCGGACCCATTCTTGATTCCCTACGCATATCAGGCATGGTGTTTGAGGCGGCCACACTTGAGCCTGCTCAGGGTATGATTGTCGGAGCATACTCCAATCTCAGCGACACCGCCATCTCCACACTTCCCATGGAGCGCATCACCAAAACCAATCAGCTGGGACAATTCACTTTACACAACCTCAAGCCGGGCCAATATCATCTGTTCGCCCTCAACGACCAGAATCGCGACCATAAATGGGACCGCACCGAAGACATCGCCTTCTATCCCGGCATCATCACCCCCACTGCCGAAACCATCACTGTTGCCGACACGCTCAAGGACGCTTCAGGAGCCGACTCCATAGTCATGCGCAGCCGCACCCTGTTCCGGCCCAACGATGTGCTGCTCACATGGTTCAACGAACAGTACAAGTCGCAATACATGGTCAAGAATGACCGTCGCGAACGCAACATAATCACCATAGAGATGGGCGCTCCGAGCGACACCTTCCCCGTCCTGACACTGCTCAACTCGCCACGCGCCGGAAGGCTCCTGACTGACTTCGCTGTCATAAACTCCTCCGCCACACGCGACACCATTGATTACTGGATTACCGACTCAGTTGTATATAATCTTGACTCACTGACCGTCGAGGCCCGCTATCTGCGCACCGACTCTCTTGATCAGCTATCATGGACCACCGATACCCTACAACTCAACCTGCGCGGCAGCAAAACCCGCGAAGCCGAGCTAAAGCGCAAAAAAGAAGCCGAAGAAAAGAGACGCAAGGCCATTGAAAAAGGTGATTCAGTACCTCCTGCAGCCACCCCGCTTCTCACTATCAGCGCCATAACAGGCACCACACAGGACATTCCCAAGCCTCTGCTCATCAATGCGGCCAAACCGGTAGCCTCCATTGACCAAAATGCCGTTCACTTCCGGATTCTTGACGACACGTTATGGGTTGACCTTGAGCCGCCACGCATATATTTCCCCGATTCGCTCAAGCCTATGCAAATGCGCATTGACTACGAATGGGAACCGGGTGGCAAATACCGGCTCTCTGTTGACTCGCTTGGCATAACCGACATATATGGCGAAAGCAACGGTCCGTTCAATCATGAGTTCACGGTGCGCAAGGTTGAGGATTACTCCAACATTCTCTTCCATATCACCGGGCTGGAGGGCCCGGGAGTTGTGCAGCTGCTCTCCTCATCCGACAAACCCGTCATGCAGGCTCCGGTAGAAAACGGCAATGCTGTGCTCCGCTACGTGCTTCCGGGCAAATACTACGCCCGCCTCTTTGCCGACCGTGACACCTCCGGCACTTACACCCCCGGCTCGCTGACGCTCAATCGCATGCCCGAAGATGTGTACTATTTCCCAAAACTCATCAATCTCAAAAAAAATTGGGATCTGGAGCAGCAATGGGACATCAATGAACAGCCTGTGGACATGCAGAAACCGGCTGCCATAAAGAAAAACAAACCCAAGCCAAAACCCGGTGAACTGCCTGAGCAGCAGGAATACACCGATGAGGAAGAAGATCCCTTCGGCACCGGTTTTGGAAACAATAACGCCATGCGGCGAGGAAACAGCACTCGTCTCAACGGCGCCCGTCAATTACGGCCCGATGCCTCCGGATCTGCACCACGCCCCATGCGTTCACGTTTTATATAAAACAGCCTTATGGACACCACTTCACGCATACCAGCATCCGCCTCTCCCAAAGCAATATTGCCTGAACCCACGCTCAGCCGATTGCCTTGGTATCTGGCGTATGTGTCGCAACTCAGGGCTAAAGGAGTGGAATATGTGTCGTCCACGGCCATATCCAAAGCCATAGGCGTGGACGCATCACAAATAGCTAAAGACCTGTCGCACATCTCACTGCGAGGAAAAACCAGAATTGGTTACGAAGTTGCATCGCTTGAGTCCACGTTGGTCAACTTTCTTGGCTTCACACGAGTGCACAGGGCTGTGATAGTAGGTGTCGGCTCTCTCGGCTCGGCCTTGATTGCCGACAGCGGCCTTGCACGCTTCGGACTTAACATAGAGGCCGGTTTTGACATCAATCCCAAGGTTGTGGGCACCCGCATCTGCAATGTGCCTGTTCTTCACATATCTCAGCTCGACGAATGGCGCCGGCGGCTTGATGCCGAAATAGGAGTGATTACCGTTCCGGCCGACAAAGCACAGGACACAGCCGACACATTGGTGCATGCCGGGGTAAAAGCCATTTGGAATTTCGCTCCCTGCCGCCTGCATGTACAACCGGGCATAGTGGTACAAGACACTTCAATTTATGCGCATTTGGCTGTGATGTACAACCGGCTCAGCCTGCAAAACCGCCCTGAGCCATGAAAACTATCGCATTCCAACGCACTCCGGGCGAACCGGTCATCATGCCTCTGCGCATTGACCTCATTGCCGATTCCGCCCTCGTTCCATACAACAGGCCTGTTTTTCTCCCCGATTTCGCCACACAATGGAATGCGGTGCTCTACGTGGCATACCGCGTGTCCCGACTCGGGAAAAGCATCACCCCAAAATTCGCTCCGCGCTATTACGATGCCGTAACTCTGGCTCTCCGGCTCATCCCCTCACATCTTCTCGCCATGCTCCGCAACGGCTATTTCCCCACCGGCATAGGTGGCGTGTTTGACCACTGCGTGGCACTCGGCCAATGGATGCCGCTACCTAAGCAGGACGAGCCGCTTGTCATTGAAGCCACCGGACTCAGCGCCACTCTCACAGCGCAGCAAACGGGAATTGATCAGGCTCTTTCTGCTCTCAGCCAGTTCTCCACGCTGAAAATGGGCGACATCATCATGCCCTGTCACCTCCCCTTGGCCATAACTCCCAAACCCGGCACCGATTTCACCGCCACTTTATCTGCAGAGCCGGTTCTCCCCATCCGCATCCGCTGACTTCTTAATTTTCCGGCAAAGCCATTGCTTTTTCAGACTTTTTTGTACCTTTGGGGCTTACAACGATTTTGCTATGAATGGGTTTAAAATTTTTGCACTCGTGGCTGCAGCCGCATTAGGCTCCGCATACGCATACGCCGTGTCTGACGACACCCCCGCTTCCTCGCGCGACAGCATTTTCAGTTACAGCGCCGAGGCTCAGGCCACCTTTTCTACCGGTAATCACACCCCGCTGTGGCTCGCGGCCAATAAATTCGGGCTGTCATCCCAACGGCCCAACTATGGCATACTGAGAGCCGGCGTATTCCGCCACATGGACTACAAACCCCGGTTCTCATGGAGTGCGGCAGTGGACCTTGCCACCGGCTACGACCTCACTTCGCCGTTTGTCATACAGCAGCTCTACGGTGCGGTAAGATGGCGTTGCCTGCAGCTCACCGTAGGTGCCAAGGAACACACCGAAAAGTTCGTTGACGAAAAATTAAGTTCGGGCGACCTTCTGCAAAGCCCCAACGCACGCCCCATACCACAAGTAAGAGCCGAAATGCCCAACTATGAGATTGTGCCTTATACCAACCGCTGGCTGGCCGTAAAGGCTCACGTGTCGTTTGGTTTGTTCACCGACAGCCATTGGCAGCACTCATGGGTGAATATGGAACTGCCGGGTGCCAAACGCTCGGTTCACCGCCTGTACCATTCCAAGGCCCTTTATATCCGTGTGGGACGCGAGGACAAGTTCCCTCTCAGCTTTGAAGGCGGCCTGCAAATGGCGGCTCAATTCGGTGGCTCCGTTTACAAACGCTCTTTTTATCCTCCCTACGAACTGGAACTCATCAAAATGCCCAATGGATGGAAACACTGGGGTAAAGTGCTGATTCCAACCGGCGGCGATCAGGGTGGCGGCAGCGGCCTAATCGGTGAGGAAACCAATGTCACCGGCAATCACACCGGCGAATGGAGCGCCGCCCTTAAATGGGATGACAAAGAGCGCAACTGGAGTGCCAGACTCTACTATCAGCATTTCTTTGAAGACCACTCCATGATGTTTTTTGACCATACATGGCGCGACATGCTCCTTGGCATCGAGCTTAAGTTCCCCGACAACCCCATAGCGTCAAAATTCGTCTATGAGTACCTCAACACCCGCGACCAGAGCGGCCCGATCTACTGGGACCACACATCTCTTATTCCTGAGCAAGTGAGCGGACGCGACGACTACTACAATCATTATCTTGATGTCGGATCAAGCCATTGGGGCTATGGCATGGGCAACCCCCTACTCATATCCCCGATTTACAATGCCGACCACGAACTGTACTTCTACCACAACCGCATCAAGGGCCATCACATCGGAGTGGAAGGATGCCCGTCCTCACAACTCAGCTACCGGATGCTCCTGACCCTGTGGCGCAGCTGGGGCACTTACAATATACCCACCTCCAACATTGCACACAGTTTTAGCGCTCTTTGGGAACTCAACTACCACCCCGCAAGGCTCAACGGCTGGAGCGGCACGCTCGGCATAGGTCTTGATGCCGGAGCGTTGCTCAGCCCCAGCTTCGGAGTGCAGGTATCAATCAAAAAAACCGGATGGATATGAAAAAAACTATTCACATCATAGCCCTGCTGATTCTCTTTGCAGGATTTGCCCAAAGTTGCCGCGAATGTGCCATAAACGGCGAACTTGACGCCCAATGGCAAGTGACACACGTACTCTATGCCGATGGCGAAGAATCCACCCCTCAGGCTCTGTATCTGTCTTTCTACCGCCACACCGTCCAGTTCACTGCCCCGCCGAGGGACAAATACACCGGCAATATGGCTTATGACGAAAAGGCGGGAACAATAACCCTTGAAATGCCGTGGTGGCCTGAAGAACTACACGCATGGGGCATGGACATACCTGCCGACCCCAATCTGAAACCTTATGTCATAACACTGAAAATGGAGGATTTCACCTCCTCGCGGCTCACTCTTGTCACCCCGCAGGGCAACGTAATCTCCATGCGTAAATATTGACCATCGGGTATTTTTCACTACCTTTGCAGTCATGATTTCCAAGATTGCCCGAAACTGTCGCATTTGGTTGGCAACGGCTCTTATGCTGTTGCCTCTTGGCGCATGCCATGTCAATGTAACGCTCAACGGCGCCGCCATTGACTACAATGTCTATCATACCATCCACGTGTCCAACTTCCCCATTCGCGCTGCTTTGGTGTACCCGCCACTCCAGCAGATGTTTGAGAACGAGCTGCTCAACTATATCACGCGCAACACGCGCCTGCAAACCGTTGACGGAGCATCCGACCTGCAGCTTGAGGGCGAAATAACCGGCTATTCGCTGTCGCCGCAAGCCGTCACCGAAGACGCTTACGCTTCCAAAACACGACTCACCATACAGGTCCGCATCAAATATCTTGACAACAAGCAACAGGGCAAGGATATTGACCAGACTTTCAGTGCATATCAGGATTTTGACAGCTCTCAGATGCTCACCGATGTGCAGGACCAGCTCTGTCAGGCCATTTGCGAAGAATTGGTTCAACTGATTTTCAACGCCACTCTCGGCAACTGGTAACACGCATTATCATGGACAACTCCCCTTTACACATATTTCTTGACTCAATCTCGCAATCCGAGGCCCCGCAACCGCAGCTCACGGACGAATTAGCACATCTCTACCCGTATTTCACTCTCCCTGCCGCCTTGGAACTGAAACTCGCCCAACCCGATACCGACCGCAAACAGACGCTTATGGCACGCGTGGCCCTTAACGCGCCCAATCCCCACACACTGTTTCAGCTCATTGACCCCGACGGCACGAGATTCGCTCGGTTCTACCCCGACACTCACGCCTCTGCCACTCCCTCCACCGAGGATGCACTTGACACCTTTATGCAAAATTACGGCAACACTGACCCAAAAGAGCAGGCTTTGCTTGAAAAACTGATTTTCAACCCCGTAGCCACCGACTACGCTTCGGTACTGATTAAAGAAGACCGCGACAACCCGCAGCCCTCCGCGGCCCCGGCAAGTGAGCAGGACTCAAGGCTTGATGCCTTTCTCGCCTCTCACCCTGCTGAAAACACAACGCCCGTCATTCCTGCTCCCGAGCCCGAGTCACACCACAAGACACGCAAGGCGCCCACTCCGGCTGCCGACTCTCCTTTAAGCGAAAGTTTGGCTAAATTCTACATCAAACGCCACCGTTATGACAAGGCTTATGAAATTATAAGTCAATTAAGTTTGAATTTTCCAGAAAAAAGTATTTACTTTGCAGACCAATTACGCTTTCTGCGCAAATTGATTGCCAGCCAGCGTTTGGCCAACAATAAATAACCCTGTTTTTAACACCATTACTTTAACACTACAATATGTTTGCACTTTTAGTAGTCCTCACTCTCATTGCATCCGTGCTTCTGATCGGCGTAGTTCTCATGCAGAAATCCAAAGGCGGTGGTCTGTCGTCAACTTTTGCCGGATCCAACAATATCATGGGCGTGCGCCGCACAACCAACTTTATTGAAAAAGCCACTTGGACTCTTGCCGGCGTTATTTGCCTGCTTGCCATCCTCTCCACTTTCTTCATGCCCGCTGCCATAACTCCCAACCAGTCGCGTGTTAATCCCACCGAACAGGTTCAGGGCGGTGACTACAACACCCCCGCTCCCGAGGCAGCTCAGGCTCCTGCTCCCGCTCCTCAGCCCGCAGCTCCCGCTAAATAAAGCACCAATCACTCCCTATATATAATCAGGGT
>ENA-OPCY01000800-OPCY01000800.1-human-gut-metagenome-genome-assembly--contig:-NODE-800-length-21277-cov-2.522288_pt1 | contig 21277 bp, 20 predicted proteins | sample MGYA00241568_ERZ501487 | MGnify/ENA primary metagenome ERZ501487 (study PRJEB25962, sample SAMEA2042574) | human gut metagenome | biome: human gut; feature: human-associated habitat; material: faeces... | reverse complement strand
CGACGTAGGTAATTGAATTACTACATATGATATTGTAATCTAATTTTATGCATAAGATTAACATAAAACGGATTTATGATAAGCCTTTTAAAACGGACGGAGTTAGAATTCTTGTTGATAGACTATGGCCTCGAGGAATTAGTAAAGATAAAGCAAAACTTGATTTTTGGGAAAAGGAAATTGCTCCTAGTTCAGAACTCAGAGTATGGTTTGGCCATAAACCAGAACGATTTGAAGAATTTGCTAAAAAATATCGCGAAGAATTAATACTACATTTAGACAAGATAAAAAAAATAAAAAAGGTACTTAATAGTCATAATATAACATTGCTTTATGCCGCGAAGGATACTAAAAATAATCAGGCTATTATACTTAAAGATTTCATTGAAAATATAAAATCTGGAGCGTAGGGGATTCGAACCCCTGACCCCGACACTGCCAGTGTCGTGCGCTACCAACTGCGCTAACGCCCCAGAATATAAAAAATAAATGGGCGTTACAAGACTCGAACTTGTGACCCTCTGAATGTCGTTCAGATGCGCTACCAACTGCGCCAAACGCCCTTACTATAACAATTATCTCATAAAAATTTAATTTGTAAAATAAAACCTCCTTTAAAAGATCTTAAAGGAGGTTTCTTTTGTAATTATGTTTTATAATGAATTTCTATATATTTCTTCAACTGTTTCCTTTGTAGCTTTTGTTGGAGCAATCGCAAGTAAGCCGTCCAAAGAAGGTGTTGTAAATGCAAGATTTACCAGATTAGGGATTTCTTCTTCCGTAAAGCCTTCATCTTTAAGTTTAGAAGGTACACCAACGGATTTCAACCATTCATAAACTCCACTAGATGCTTCTTCTGCGGTGTTTATACAACCAGCAATTGGTTCAAGAATATACTTAAGTGTTTCTGCTTTGGCTGTAAAAATATTTTTAACTACAGCTGGAAGAAGCATTGCGAGGCCTAATCCGTGAGATAATTCATGTTTAACAGCACTTAGAGGGTGTTCAAGTGCATGGGTATAATGAAGCAGACCGTTGTCAAAGCAAACTCCGCCCATCATTGCTGCATAAGCTAAGAAATAACGGGCTTCAAGATCTTCAGGATTTTCTATGGCTTTTGGCAAATATTTTGCAACAAGTGTAATTACTTCTCTAGCAAGCGTTATTGCGTATGGAGAGGTAACTGTAGATGTAGCAGCTTCTACAACGTGATTAACAGCATCAATTGAAACATATCTTGTTTGTTTTGGTGATAGTTTTGTCATTAATGCCGGATCATCAATTGCATATGTTGGATAAATACAATCATAAGCGATTGCAGGTTTATAATCCTTCTCTGGAATTGTTACAACTGCAAATCTGTTAGTTTCAGTTCCTGTACCGTGTGTTAGATTTATTGCAACTATAGGAGCTGCCTCAGTTGGAGTAAATTTAAATTCATAAATGTCATTTGCATTTTTATCTGTATATTTCAATAGAATAGCAACAGATTTTCCTGCATCAGTAGGAGATCCGCCGCCAATTGCAATAACAGCTTTAGCACCAAAATCTTTAGCTATTGCAGCTGCTTCATTAACTGCTGTTGTTGTCGGATTGGGTGTAACTCCGTCGTAATTAATATAAGCTATGCTATTTTCTTTTAATGCAGCTTCTACAACGGCCCAGGCGCCTGTTGCTTTGTATGCATTTTTACCGCTCATAACGATTACTTTATCTAACCCTCTTGCTTTAAAATCTTTGGCAATGTCGCTAATTTTGTTTATTGCACCGCAACCAAAATAAACACACGTTCTTGTGCGAATTTCACGAACCTCATGAATATTAATATCTTGTTCCCACATAAGCTTCTCCTTTCATAAAACACTACAAGTTAATTATAGCTAATTAAGAATAAATGTAAAGTTTTATTAACTTTCGTTAAAAAATGGGCTAAATTGTAATAATATTGTAAATTTTAGAAAAAATGCTTGCAAAAATCTGAACAATGTGTATAATGGGAGGTATGAAATGTGCAAATCTCAGTAGAGGCGCACATAAGAGAGTAAGAGTGTATAGGAGATTTATCATGAACAAAGAAGAATTAGTGAAAGAAATTTCAAAGAAGACAAAGCTTTCTCAAAAAGTGTCTTCTGATGTTTTATCTGCAACTTTAGAAATTATCCAAAAAACTGTTGCTAAAGGTAAAAAAGTAACTTTAGTTGGTTTTGGTACTTGGGAAGCTCGTAAGAGAGCTGCTAGAACTGGCAGAAACCCGCAAACTGGTAAAGAATTAAAAATTGCTGCTAAAACAGTTCCTGCTTTCTCAGCTGGTAAGAATTTCAAAGAATTAGTAAAATAGTTTTTGAATAAGATGGTTTCAGTCAGACAGAATGCTTTTTTGCTTCTGTCTGATTTTTTATACAAATAAAAAGCTTGAGAGACTCTCAAGCGGAAAAAGGGAAAAGGGATTAAAAAAGGAATATTTTTTATTATACATTTCACATATTAGCTGAAAATACCGAAAGTTCTTTCAATGTTATCAGAAATTACTTTTTTAACGGATTCGTATTCTGTAGTAAGAGCGGTTCTTTCAGTTTCGAGCTTAGATAAATCCATATCGAATTTTTTATCTTTCTGGTCAATTTGTTTAGTTTTGTGTTCGTATTCTGCCTCGGCTTTAGCGAGTGCAGACTTATCAATGGTTGTAGTAGTCGTGTAGCTTACGTAAGTATCGGAGTCTGGTGATGTAGTGTTAAAAGACACTTGTCCGGTCTTTTTGTCCTGATTAACAATTTCAATAGAAATCTTTCCACACTGAATCATGTTTTTCAGCCACTCAGAGTTGTTAGCAGCATCTCCGTCAGTACCATTGTAATCAGCAATGCTAACACATCCTCCAGCTAAAACAATTTGTTTGTATAGATTAGCATAGAAATTAAATTCTTCCTGGTTAAAGTCATCTTCTTCGACACCTTCATCAGCATAAGCAAGAGCAAAAATTTCGCTTCCGAAATTTTTATATAGTTTATATTTGTAAGCTTGTTCTAATTCGTCATATTCATCCTTAGCTTCATCGGTTAAATCATTATAGTCTTCAACCCCGTTGTCCGTCAGTATTTTTTCCATTTTTTCTTTCACAGCAATCATTGAGTTCATATCATCGGACCCGATATTACTGTTATTTTCAAAGACTTGATTTTCGCAATCTTCGAGATTATCTCTATCAAGAGCGTTTCCAGCATCTCCGTAAATCATCATCATTGCGAATTCATAAGGGTCGTTACCATCATACTCATCGTAAGCATCTTTGACATCATCTTCTACAATAAGTTGTCCGTTAGAAGTTCTGAGAGCATAGTTATTTCCCGTTTCGACTCCATTTTTCCCGACTAAATTATTAAAGTTTGCTGTAATCGTATTACCATTAATATCATCAACAGTAAGTGTAGTAGCATCAAGAGCTTCAAGGTATTCCTGATAAACTTGATCAGATTGAGTAGATAATTGAATTTTCGCATTCTGAATAGACTGCGCCTTGTATTCCACATCGTGCATTCTCGCAGTAATGGTAAGTAATCTAGCTTGTGATGCTGCCATTCCCATAATTCAGAAGTCCTTAAATTAGTCCCTTTCCATGGTTTACGGCACAAAAGTGTAAAAACTTTAATAATTCTTTAAAATTGTTACATTTCGTAATATTATTTTACCCTTATGGATTAAGAAAAATTTTTTTTAATATGATATTCTTATTTTTATGAAGAGAATTTTAATTGTAATCTTTGTTTTGCTGATATTAGGGGTTTTATTAAAAGCTTGCTTAAGGCAGGATATTCCTTATGTACTGCCGGAAAAAATAGTAAAGCATGATTTGCAGGAAATAGTTTATCCTGCTAAAGAGAAGAATGTAACAATCAATTGTGTTGATTATTTACAATCACAGGCTCCTGTTGGATATTTCGGCGGGGAACTTATAATTTCTACAATCGGAGAAGGCCCTAAAACCTTTAATCCGTGTAATACAAAAGACTCAACCTCTTCTTCTATGGCCGGTTTAATGTACGATGGGCTTGTAACAACTAACCCGAGAACCGGCGAGGTTGAACCACAGCTTGCGAAATCTTTTACAGTTGACGGAAACGACTATTTAATACATTTAAGAAGAGGAATACAATGGACAGATGGTAAGCCAATTACTGCTGATGATGTTATGTATACATATAACGAAGTTGTTTTTAGAGGGCTGGGCAATCCTTCTGTTATGGACGCAATGAAAGTTGATGGAAAGCTTCCTGAACTTGTTAAAATTGATGATTATACGGTGAAATTTACGACACCGCAACCTTTTGCACCTTTTTTAAGGCTTCTTTCATATCCGATTGTTCCTAAACATTATTTTAAACCATATTCTGATAGAGGCGAATCAGTCTTTAATGCATTTTTAAGCCCTAATACTCCTCCGGAAGAAATTGTATCAAGCGGTGCTTTTAAGCTAAAAGAGTATGTTGCAGCCCAAAGAGTAGTATTTGTAAGAAATCCTAACTACTATAAAATAAATTTGAAAGATGAAAAATTACCTTATCTTGATAAAGTGGTATACATGATAGTTGGTGATACTAATAATGAAATTCTAAAATTTGAAGCTAAAGAGATTGATGTATTAAGCCTCAGGGGCTCTAATGTAGCAAGGTATAAAATAAGAGAACCTCAATCTGATTATATAATATATAATCTAGGTCCTGATACCGGAACTTTATTTTTAGTTTTAAATTTAAATAATAGAAAAGATAAGAACTGTAAGCCTTATGTTAATCCAGTCAAAGCCTCATGGTTTGCCAATCGTGATTTTAGGGCTGCAATTGATTGGGCTATAGATAGAAAAAATATGGTTCAAAATATTGCTTCCGGTGTAGCCGAACCTTTGTATACTGCAGAAAGCTTAAATTCTATATATTTAAATAAATATATAAAAGGCCACCCAAAAGACAAAGCTGTTGCTCAAAAAAGCCTCAAGAAGGCCGGTTTCTACTATAAGAACGGAATACTTTATGATAAAAATTCAAACCGTGTAGAATTTGATTTATACACAAATGCCGGCGTTCTTGAACGTGAAGCGCTTGGTGTGATGATTAAACAAGATTTGGAAGATTTGGGTATGAAGGTAAACTTTAAGCCGCTTGAGTTTAATTCTCTGGTTAATAAATTGACAAATACACATGATTGGGATATGGCAATAATGGGGCTTACAGGTTCGCCGCTTGAACCTCATGACGGTAAAAATGTTTGGACTTCATCCGGCAGTCTGCATATGTTTAATCAAAGACCGCAGGGATACTGTATTGATGATAGATTAAGCTGGGAAAAAGAGCTTGATGAAATTTTCCGCGAAGGTGCATTAAAGCTTACTTTTGAAGAACGAAAGCCGCTATATGACAGATATCAGACAATAATTTATGATCAGAAACCAATTATATACTTGTACTCGCCGATAAGAATTACGGCAATAAGAAAGAAGTTTAAAAATATATATCCGACAGCTTTAAGCGGACTAATCTATAATCTGGATGAAATATATGTAGACGGAGATAAGGGGTAACATAGTGGAGTTTTTTAAATATATTACAAAAAGAATTTTACAGGTGATACCATTATTAATAATAGTATCTATTATCAGCTTTTTTATCATCAGACTTTCTCCTGTAGACCCGCTTGCTGAATTAAGGCTGAATCCTTCAATATCTCAGGAAACACTTGACAAGGAAGTTAAGCGTCTTAATTTGGATAAACCTATTTATGTTCAGTATATTTCATGGGCAAAATCTTTCATAAAATGGGATTTGGGATATACGTCAACCGGTGAAAAGGTTTCAGTTAAACTAAAGGAGCGTATACCAAATACTTTACTTTTAACAGTTGTTGTGATTTTTATGACCTGGGCTGCCGGAATACCTCTTGGCATTCTGGCTGCTGTTAAAAAAGAAACTGCTTTTGATAGGTTTTTGACTGTTATTTCAAGTATAGGAATGGCAATACCTTCATTCTTTTTCGCGATATTAATGCTTATTTTTGCGGTTAAAACAGGATGGTTTCCAGTAGGTGGTCTTACAAGTTATAATTTTAATGAGCTCGGATTCTGGGGAAAATTTACAGATATAGCACGGCATCTTATATTACCATCTATTGTACTGTTTACAATATCTCTTTCAGGCTTACAGCGTCAAATGAGAGCTAATATGCTTGAGGTTCTTGATAGTGATTATGTAAAGTTTGCCAGAGCAAAAGGACTTAGCGAATGGAGAGTACTTTTTAAGCACGCTCTTAGAAATGCAATAAACCCTATGATAACTCTTTTAGGTTTTGAATTTGCAGGCTTGTTGAGCGGAGCAGCGCTTACGGAATATGTATTTCAGTATCCCGGGCTTGGAAGGCTTATTCTGGAAGCGGTTATGAAATCAGATATTAATCTCGTTATGGCATCCTTGATGATGGGGACAATAATGCTTATACTGGGAAATTTAATAGCAGACATACTGCTTATGATTACAGATCCTAGGCTGAGAAAGGGAGAAGAGTAAATGGACGGGTTCTTTTCTAAATTATTTAAGGATAAATTTGCGAAAGCAGCGTTTATAATTCTTGCAGTTTTATACTTTGTTATATTCTTTGCAGATTTTATTGCACCGTATTCAAATACATATTCAAATAGAGAAATGTCTTATGCGCCTCCGTCTAAGATATATACGATAACACCAGAAGGAAAACTTTCGCGGCCGTATACATATAATTACATAAGGGAATATGAACCAACTCTTATGCAGACAGTATTTAAGCAAGATAGGAGCAAAAAATACTATATCCGACTGTTTCCAAAAGCAGAAGGGTATAAATTTCTTGGAATTATACCTACTCATAGACATCTTTTCGGTACCGATTGCGGCGGGCATCTTTACCTGCTTGGAACAGATATAAATGGCAGGGATGTGTTCTCACGGCTGCTTTTTGGCGGTAGAATTTCTATGACAGTAGGATTTCTTTCGTTATTAATAGTATTTCCGATAGGTCTTTTATATGGAGGAATATCCGGTTATTTCGGAGGTTTCCTCGATACAATTATGATGCGTTTTGCAGAGGCTGTTATGGCAATACCAAGCTTTTATCTGCTGATAATCCTTGCTGCAATCCTGCCCTCTGGAATGACGAGTGTGCAACGTTTTGCATTGATTATCATTATTCTGGCTTTGATTGGCTGGGCCGGATTTGCCAGAGTTGTAAGAGGTATGGTGCTCTCAATAAAAAATGAGGATTTTGTGCTGGCTGAAAAAACAATAGGTGCATCTAATTTGAGAATAATTTTAAAACACATATTACCTCAGACAACAAGTTATGTAATAATCGCAATGACATTGAGTGTTCCATCTTATATACTTGCAGAGTCCGGCTTAAGCTTTTTAGGGCTTGGAATACAGCAGCCGGATGCAAGCTGGGGTAATATGCTTAAAGAAGCACAGGAATTTACTAATATTCTTTACCGTCCGTGGCTTTTATCTCCAGGTTTTCTAATTTTTATAGCAGTTCTTTCTTTTAATATTCTCGGTGATGCAATAAGGGATATTCTAGATCCTAAATCTATAAAAAGAGGGCGGAATGATTAATCATTCCGCCCTCGGATATTTTTCGGCTTAACCTAAAATGTCTTCTAAGTCACCGAGTATACCTTCATGGTTGCCTCCGCAGTTGCAGTTGCATTCAACTTTGCCTGTTACATCAACCGTAACCTTATGGTCTTTGATTGCTGCTAAGATATCATCTAATTTGTTTAAGATTTTATCTAATTTTTCAAGCAATTTGCTGTCATCGAAGCCTGCACCGCCAGAGCCGCCCTGGTTCTTGATAGCTTCAAGTAAGTTGCAGATATTTGTATATCTTTCGTCATTCTTACCGAATTCAGCTTCAAGTTTTTCTTCAATAGATTTTGTTGTTAAGTTCAATACATCCATTTTACCATTTATATCTGTTAGAATGTTATTGTTTTTACCTGTTAATTCAAGTAGCTCAGCGAGCATTTTTTCAAGAGATGATAGGTCTACTGTACCACCGGTACCAGGTTTAATATTTCCAATTGCATCAATAATGGCTTTTGTATTCTCGTCCATTTTTGAGAGAACTTTTTCAAGTAATGCTTCAAGATTGGAACCGCTTCCACCGCTGATATTGTTAATTGCTTTGAGTATGTTATTTAATTGTCCAGCAATATCAACACCAAGTTCAGAAATAGCTTTTAATACTGCTGCCTGGAATTCTGCATCCTGTTTTTGCATATTAGCTAACAGCTGGTTTGTAACATCAATCTTGTCACCATTCTTACTAATAGCATCAAGCAGTTTCTGTAAGTCTTCCTGTGATATACCACCTGACTGGTATTTATTTAATAGTTCTGTAAGCAGATTGTTTGTAATATCTGTTTTATCATTGTTTTCTTTAAGATATTGTTCAATTTTTTCAAGACTTGCTTTGATATCTGTATTATCAGGGAACTCTTGGTCAAATTTACCAATAATAACATCCAGCTTGTTATTGATATCATTACCAATTGATTCGATGTTTTTAAGAATTTCAAGTAATGCTTCAAGCTTATCGCCAGTAGTACCTTCCATTTTATCAAGTTTAGCTAAAATTTCATTAAGTGTTAGGTTACTGTCTTTGTCAATTTCAATTTGGTCACCCTGTTGTTCAATTAATGTTTTTAACAATTCTTTCAGTTGTTCCATGTAAATATTTAACTGTTCTGTTGAGCCAGCTTGTCCGTTTTTAATAGCATTAAGAATTTCTGTTAATTGTCCTTTAATGCTTTCGCCATTTACAGTGATATTTTCATTTGTAGCTTCAATTAATTCTTTGATAGTATCACATGTTGAATTAATATTTGTTAGGATTTTGATGATTTCGTCTTGCTGCTCTCCTTGATTTTTTAATTCTTCTGCAATACCTTTCAGATAGCTGTTATTCTGAGTTAGCAATTTAATAATTTGATCACCGTATGTATCAATCTTAAGTCCCAACTCATCAATTTTTTTCAACAAGGCATCTATACCTTCTTTGAAAGCTTCAATCAAAGCTTGCTGATCATCAATCGAGAGATTAATAGTTACATTATTGTTGTTATTAATTTCTGGCGGTATAGGAATATCATCTTCTGATGAACAGCTTGCCAGTCCCATTGCTGCACCTGCGGCAATCATTGCCGCACCAAAGCCGCTTCCTACACCTGTTAAACAAAGAGCACCGCCGCCAACAACAAGAGCTCCTGATACCAATGCTCCTGCATTATCTTTTGCAAAAGCTACTGTTTTATCCCACCAGCTTTGTTCTTCTTCCTTTGGCGCCTGTTTCTTTTGGGTTTCGCTGTACTGCATTTTGCCGTCTTTGCTTTTACCTTTGTTTACCAGAACAAAATCTCCGATTTGTGCCTCTCCAGATGAGAAAGCTTTGTTTAATGCTTCAGCTTCTTGAGCAGTTAAGCCTAGCTGCTTTGCTTCATTAGCATTAATCTTACCATCTTTTAGGGCATTAATAATTTCTTTTGCCCTATCCGGATTAAGTTTGCTAAAATCTACCATAGTAATTGTTACTCCTTTCTATTATTTTCATAACAATACAATCCTACTTTGATTAGGTTAACGGCATTTTTTTTGAAAACTTTAGAAATTTAGCCTGCATTGTTACAAAAATTTACAATATAAGCTTAAACTTCGCTTATATTGCGTATCTTATTTTCCCTTTTTCTCGTGTATAGTAAATAAAAGATTTTTACATTTAGAAAATTGATTAATTGTAAACTAATTGTTACATTAATATTGCAGAATACATTAAAAGGCTGATTGAAAATGTTTATAAATCATATTAAACTTTCTACAGTGAGGTTTTTAGTGAACAAAAATCAATTAAAGAAACAAATACTCCAGAAAGAATTACAGATAAAAAAACTACATTTACACCAATCTTCAACAGAGTTCTGTAATCAGCTTTACAATACATTAATTCTTGAAAAAGCTATTCTAAAGAAGGAATTAGAAAATTTAGAAAAGAATTGTATTTTAGAAAAAATAAAAAAAACTTTTTCTCCTAAAAAAACACTTATATGTGATTATTGGGAAAAATAGAAAAGCATATGTGTGTTTTCAATAGTTTATGGTATAATTTTGAGAGAGGATAAAAATGAGTACTATAAACTACGATTCTAAAAAATCAATAAGAGGTGCTTTTGGGGAAGAACTTGCGGAGCTGGGGAAAAATATTCCTAATGTAGTTGCTTTAGATGCAGATTTATCAGGCTCAACACAGACTTCATTATTTGCTAAAGCATTCCCAGAACGCTTTTTTGACGTCGGTATTGCCGAGCAGGATTTAATGACAACAGCTCTAGGACTTTCGCTGGAAGGCTTTATTCCTTTTGCAGCAACTTTTGCTGTATTTGCAACAGGCAGAGCTTATGATCAAATAAGAAATTCCATATGTTATCAAAAATCCAATGTTAAAATTATAGGTGCGCACGGCGGTATTACAGTTGGAGAAGATGGTGCAAGCCATCAAGCTTTGGAAGATGTATCTCTTATGCGCGGCTTACCAAATATGACTGTAATAGTTCCGGGGGATTACGAACAAACAAGGCAGGCAGTAAGATTTGCAGCTTCATATAACGGACCGGTGTATATAAGACTATCTAGAATGAATGTGCCTGATATATTTGATAAAAACTATAAGTTCTCAATTAATAAAGCCGTTGTGTTAAAAGAAGGAACTGATGTTTCATTAATAACTGCTGGTGATATTCTGGCAGAGGTAATGAAAGCTTCTGAAATTTTAACAAATCATGGTATTAATGCAGAGATAATTAATGTTCCTGTTATAAAACCTCTGGATTGTGGAACTATTATAAATAGTGTTAATAAAACAAAATTGGCAGTAACTATTGAAAATCATTCCGTAATAGGCGGTTTAGGTTCGGCAGTGTGTGAATGCCTTGCTGCTGACGCACCTAATAAAGTCATTAGAATCGGGGTTAATGACTGTTTCGGACAGAGCGGTTCTCCGGATGAATTGTTAAAATATTACGGATTAGATGCAGTAAGTATTGCTGATAGGATTATTGAGTTGAAAAAATGATACAATTAAGATCTGTTACTAAAAAATATAAAAATAATTATGCTTTAAAAAATATTAATCTTGATATTTTGTCTGGAGAATTTGTATTTATTACAGGAGCTTCCGGTGCTGGCAAATCAACACTTATGAAAATGCTTTACAAGGAAGAAACTCCGACAACCGGTACCGTTTTAATCGGTGGTATTAATATAGCAAATCTTCCACCTGAAAAAGTGCCAAACCTGCGACGCTGCATGGGAATCGTTTTTCAGGATTATAAATTATTACAAAACCAGACAGTCTACGATAATATTGCTTATGTAATTAGAACGCTTGGAATAAGCTCTTCTGATATACGAACAAGAGTTACAGGAGCACTGAAAGTTGTTGGACTTTTAGATAAAGCTAAAGCAAAACCTACTGAGCTTTCTGGCGGAGAACAACAGAGAGTCAGCATAGCAAGAGCTCTGGTTAATGGGCCTCCATTATTAATAGCAGACGAACCAACAGGAAACTTAGATCCTAAAAACTCATTAGAAGTTATGCAAATTCTTGAGCAGATTAATCAGCGCGGTATTACTGTAATTGTTTCAACTCATGACTATACTCTGGTTGATCGTTTTAGAAAAAGAGTTTTAACCCTTGAAAAAGGTGAAATAGTAAGAGATATTCAGGCAGGTACTTATGGACAATAGCAGGCAGCAGCTAAAAAAACAGGTAAAAAAACATATTCCAAAAGATTGGCTTTGTGAACTCAGGATTGCCTATAGAATTGTAATGGAAGCTGTAAATGATATAAAACGCACAGGAATTATTAACCTTGTTATTATAACAACTATGGCTGCAATACTTACATTGTTCGGCGTACTTTTTAGATTTACGCTCTCGCTTTCAACTTTTGCGAATGAACTCGGAAATGTTCTGGAAATATCCGTATATCTAAAATCTAATGCTTCTGCTTCAATTGTGAAAGATCGGATAAAAGATATAAAGCATGTAAAAACTGTTACTTTGAAAACAAAAGAAGAGTCCTGGAATAGTTTAAAGCAGGAACTGGGACTTCATGACATATCTAATCCGCTTCCTGATACTTTAAGAGTAAAAGTAGATAAGCCTGATAATATTTCAGAAGTCTTTAATCAAATTAAGACTATATCAGGTGTCGAGGATATGGGATATGCAAAAGAACTCGCTAAAAAAATGCAGGTTCTGACGAATGTTGTTAATACAACAATGGTATTTGTAATAATTATTTCCGCTGCATTAACTATAACAATAATAAATAATACTATACAGCTTGTAATCCAATCAAGAAAAGAAGAAATAGAAATTATGCGTTTGATGGGTGTAAGCAACTGGTATATTAAAACTCCTTTGATTATGCAGGGGGCATTCTACGGTTTTGTGTCATCAGTAATAGCCGTGCTGCCGTTAAATTGTATTCAGGGTTTATTAATAAATGTGCATAAATTTTTCTTGATTCCTACGCCTGCTTATGCACAAAATATTGTTATAATAACATTATTAATTATCGGAACCGCTTTTGGTGCGATAGGTAGTTTCTTGTCAATAAAGAAACATTTACAAGTTTAGAATAGGTGAATGATATGGATAAAACAATTGAATTAGTAAATGGTGTAAAAGATATACAAGCAATGCCGAGTGTCATTGTAAGAGCTTTAAATATAATGAAAAAACCTACAGCAAGTATGAAAGAGCTGGGGGATATTGTAATGTTTGATCAGTCGCTAACAGTCAAATTTTTAGCACTGGTAAATTCAGCATATTATGGTTTCTCACAACAAATATCTTCAATTAATATTGCGCTTTCTCTGCTTGGTATGGTTAAAGTAAAAAACATTATTGTAGCAGTTGCTATGAAACCGATGATGTCAAACAGCGGTGATAAAGAATTGTGGAAACATTCTATGAGAGTTGCTGCAGGTTGTGAATATTTAGCAAATCTTACCAAAATAATGGACTCTGATGAAGCTTTTATTTCAGGTTTTATTCATGATATTGGAAAAATGGTTCTGAACATGACTAATGATAAACTTTATGCAAAAGTTAAAGACAGGGTAAGTGAAGGTGCTGATATTCTTGAAGCAGAACGTAAGTATTTTGATTCTGATCACGTAAAAACGGGTTCTTTGCTGGCAAAAAGATGGCAGCTTCCTATTTTGCTTGCAAATATTGTTTCATACCACCATGCTCCATCGTTATCATCAATTCCAGTCCCTTGTAATCTGGTATGTTTAATTGATAAAATTGTTCAAGAAGATTTTAATCCAAATTCTGTTGACAAAGATTTTATTAAAACAATGGGTATAGATGTTGAAGATTTAGAAGATTTAAGACAAGCAGTGCTGCATAAGGCCGAAGTATTAATTGCAGAATTAGCATAGGGTAAATGTATGCAGAGCCGAATCGTTTTAATCTCAGATGATTCTGATTTTTTTGAGTACATTTTTCCAAAGCTTGAGCTTAGAAAAAATGATGAACTGTTTCGGTTTAAATTTGATGAACTTCCTGATAAACTCCATATGCTTGAAACTTCTGTACTGATTATTAATAGTGAGAAATCTGAGAGTAGAACAATAGAATTATTACAAATACTGAAAGATACGCCGGCTGTAATTTTTGGGTATAATGCAGATGATGAATTCAGAATAAATACTTTGAAGAACGGTGCAGCGGCTTTTGTTACTCCTCTAACTTCTGATGATGAGTTCAAAGCTAGTCTTGTATCTGCTTTGAAGCTGGCATCAATACTTGAAAAAAATAAGCAGTATCGTGCAATACTGGTGAAAAAGAATTTAATACTGCCTAATAATGAAGTATTGCTTGATTATACATCTGTTTTAGATAGAGAACTGGAAAAACTTAATGCTTCTTCTTCAATAGCTGTGCTGGCTGCAATATCACCAAATGATAAAACTAAGTTTTTAATACAGCCAAACCAGATTGAAACTATTATTTTGAATAATATAAGAAAAAACGATATATTAATGAATTATGCAGTAAACAAATACTTTTTGCTTCTGTTCGATACTGATATTGACGGAGCCCAAAGAATTTGGGCAAAAATTCAGAGTCAGATACCGGAGAAAATATATGCCGGTTTTACAAAAACTTTTTCAAAAACAAGACAGCAGTTGGTTAATGAAGTTTTGAACAAACTGCATGAGGCAATTAATTATGAAAAAGTCTATTCAAATATGACTGCAGCCCAGAGCAATGTTCCGAGAACTAATTTCAAAATGTTTAAGCAGGAGTTTAATAAAAAGATTGAACGTATAATAAATCCTGTTTTTTATCATATAAGACAAAAATATAATGACAAACTTTTTGGCGTAACTATAGAGCAGGAAAATATTGAAGGCGGCACTATTTTACATCTCAAAGAAAGGCATGCTGTAGCGGCTTTTAAAATGACCAGTCCTGGTTTTTCAAAAATTAATATTGATATTACTTTTTCATCTTCACCAGAAAACATTGATGCCAAACGCATATCCTTAAACCCTGATGAATTGGAAGCGGGAGTGTTAGAAGATTTATTGGAACAATTTATAGCAGAATTTAGAAAAGAGGTTAACAATGACAATACTAAATACAGATGATAGTCTTTTATTGATAATTGATGTTCAAGAAAAACTTTTGAATGCAGTGTTTAATAAGGAATTATGCAGTAAAAAAGCAGAAATCATTGCAAAAGCTGCAAATATTTTAGGTATTCCTGTGATTGTTACAGAGCAATATCCAAAAGGGCTGGGGAATACTGTTGAACCGCTTAAATCTAAACTTGGAGATAACGTACAATACTTTGAAAAGACAGCTTTTTCTGCATTAGATAATCAAGATGTATTGAATGCACTTGAAAAAGCAAACAAGAAGCAGGTTGTTATTTTTGGAATAGAAACTCATATTTGTGTAAGTCAGACAACGGCAGCTCTTATAAAATCAGGGTATGAAGTTAATGTTATAAAAGATGCCTGCGGAAGCCGTGCAGAAACAGAATATATTGCAGGTCTTGAGAGAATGAAGGATAACGGCGCGCATATTTTAACAACAGAAATAGCGCTTTTTGAGTGGTTAAAAGGAGCAAAACATCCTAATTTTAAAGATATTCAAGCACTCATTAAATAGCCTTATCTAATTTTTGAAGAGCATATTGAAGTTTTAACAGTTTCTCTTTTGATGTACCTAATCCTGTGAGAAGCATTGTTGAAACTTCATTTGTTTTTTCGTCCTCTATGTTGAAATTGTTAAATAATTTTTCAGACAACTCGTATCCTGAAAGCCCTTGCTTTTTTATTAAGATTTTTGTAACGTCATCTCCGTAAAACTCAATATTTTTAAGACTGTATTTTAAACTTGTAATACTTGAGATTAGTTTTTCAATATGCTTTCTTCCTTTTGATGAATTAAGATAATTAATATTTGCTTCAATGGTTGCAAGCATAGGATACGAAGGAGATGTTGTATTTATTAATCTCAAGGATTTCGCAGCATCTAAATTGCAGTTATTATGCAGTAATGCTGTTGGATTAATGCCTCCGGCTGTTTTGTGCAGAGATTGTATTGTAAAGTCGGCATACTTAACAGCGCTCTGCGGCAAATTGTCTGAGAAAGGATAAAGAGCTCCATGCGCTTCATCGACAATTAAGTATACTCCGTATTTTTTGCAAATCTTGCTTATTTCTGGAATATTTGATACAATTCCCTCATAGCTTGGAGATGTTATAATTATTGCTTTTGGAGAATGTTTTTGTATTAGTTCTTCTGTATTATTTATTGCTTCGTAGATTCCCCAAGCTTTATTATAAGGAAGTGAATATTTAATTATTTGTGCACCGGCTAATTTGCCGGCATTTTCATGCGAGGGATGTGCTTTTTCCCAGATTAATAATTTTTCACCAGGATTGCAGCAGGTCAAAACAGCAGCTATAATCCCGCTTGTAGAGCCATTTGTCAAGAAATGAGTATGTTTTACTCCATATATTCCCGCAGCTTTTTTTTCGGCATTTTCTAATGCTTCTTGAGGGTTATATGCGTCAACTTCTGATATATCAGAACGATACCACTGATAGAACTTATGGTATATGCAAAGTTTACCGCTGTGGCTCGGTGTTGTAAACAGTAATTTTTTATTCTTTTTTTTCAAAATAGAAATCAAACTCATATGATAATTTTAACAAAAACAGGGAAAAAGTGATTAAGTGTAAAAAATACTATTTTAAAAATCATCCCAAAGTATTACTAAATCTTTGATACAACCCTCTTGAGAATGGATTAAGTGTATGTTATAATAATAGTAGAAATAATAAATATTGTTTCTAGAGTGTTAACATACATAGCCCCACACCACTCTTAAATAAAAAAGGTATCTGTTACTTAATACAATTAAGGTGAGAGCAATGGATACGATATTAGTACAAAGACCCCAGTTTGAAAAAGCTGCAACGAGCGCGGCGGGCATAGGTATTGCAATTTGTCTTCTGTTATCCCAAAACACATTATTATCAGCTAAAGACCTCGGTAACCTGACAGGCATATCACCAACATTAAATTATGTACAGGAGCAGCAAAGACATCAGGAAACAATATTTGAAGAATCAATAACCCAGAAGTATGGTAGTTCCAATGTAGTTGAAGTTGAGAAAGGCGTAAAATATGTCAGAATGATAAGATTTTATAAGAACAAACCCGTTAGAATAAATATCGTTGAGATGTCTTTAGGGGTAAATCAGGGACTTGCTGTCGAGCCGGCAATTGCATCTGAGACCCTGGCGTCCAGAAACAAAATTTCTAACATAGCCGGTAGAGATAATGCAATAGTTGCAATAAACGGAGGTTACTTTAAGCCTCAGACGGGTGTCCCGCTCGGTACGCTGATGATAAATAAGAAAGTATACACGGGCCCGATATATGACAGAGTTGCAATGGGTATTTTTGATAACGGGTTTGAGATGGCAAGGGTTCAGCTCAAAGCCAATGTTGTAACTAACAAAGGAGGGTTAAAAATTGATAATATCAATCAGCCTAGAATGTTGTCAACAAATACAATCGTTTATACGCCGGATTGGGGCGAATATTCTCCGCCTTCTCCGAAGTATGGTAAACAGCTGGTAATATCCGGTGGGAAGCTGATTAAAACCTCATACGGCAGGAGTCAAATACCAAAAGATGGATTTGTAATTGTCGGGCCTCAAAAGAGTTTAGATACTATAGCCAATGCAAGGAAGTTTAAATTAGATATAAAAATTAATCCTGAGTGGAAAGATGTTAATCATATAATAAGCGGTGGTCCTTATTTAGTAAAAAATGGTGATATATATGTGGATATGACTGCCCAGAAATTAGCATCTATCGGCGGACGCAACCCTCGCACCGCAATCGGCTATACCAAAGATAACAGTCTGATAATGTTAACAGCAGATGGAAGAGAAGGAGCCTCAATAGGTCTAACCCTTATCGAACTTGCCAATTTAATGAAAGAGCTTGGCTGTGTAAACGCGATGAACCTTGACGGCGGCGGTTCAACGGTAATGTACGTAAAAGGAAAAATTGTTAACAAACCCGCAGTACAAGGAGGAATACCTCTGTCACATACCTTATCAATAAGAAAGATTAGTTAGAATTTATTTTCCATAATACATATACACCCCTATGGAAGTAAACAAACTGCCCCTTTCCGAATATTTCGGAGAGGGGTTTGAGTTGCTTTCCATATATCTTTTCTTTTACGTATCTTCTGGTAAGAATAACACTAGGCAAATGCCTAGTTATTAAGATTAGCTCAAATTAGTATGATTTAAGAATGCTAGGCCATGAAATAACGAATGTAAAAAGAGAAAATTCAAAGAGTATATTAACAGGCCGAGAACTAGAATACCTGTCTCTTGCATCAATAGGCTGCGAGAATAAGATGATAGGCACAATTCTAACAGTATCAAAAGCCACAGTTAAAAAGACCTTTGAGACAGTGTTTGTGAAACTGCATGCGAGAAACAGAGCGCATGCAGTAACAATAGCATTTGTGCATAATATTTTGTCCGAGGAAATAATAAGAAACATAACCGATAAATATTCCGAAAAACTGCAGAAATATTTTTATCAAGATTAGTAATCTGAAAGTAAAGTTTTGTAACGAAATTGTTATAAATTCTATAAATGTGGAATATACTATATATAAGGATATGTGCTTATTATGGAAAATTTTATGCAAAAAGTTTGTATCAAAAAGGCTGAAACCTTTACAGCAGTAGGGGGGGGGGGCAAAACATCCTAGAGATCTAGCGTTTAGGAGGTTAGTATGCTGACCATAAATACTAACCTTTCGAGTTTGCTTGTGCAATCTAATTTAAAAACATCAACCAACGGATTGAATACAGCCATAGAGCGAATGACCACCGGCTTTAAAATCAATCACGCCAAAGACAATGCAGCTAATTTTTCGATAAACACAAAGTTATCAAGTCAAATTAGTGCCTATCAGGTTGCAGAAACAAATGTGTTAATGGGATTAGATTTGGTTTCAACAGCCGAAGAATCGTTAGATCAAATTATTGATGGATATTCGAGGCTTAGGGAACTCGCTGTCAATGCTGTTAACGGTACAAACAGTGTCCAATCATTGGAAGCTATCAAAGCTGAAGCAGAGAGTTTATTATCAGATATCGAGCGAAATTACAAGAGCTGTGAATATAATAATATTAAACTTTTTCATAAGTATGCAGAAATTGATGAAACAAAACGAGTATCAAAGCAGAGTTCGTTTGTAGCCGGTGAAACTTATTATTTGTCAAATGCAAAAGATGTTGTGGCTCTGCAAAATCTTGTAAATAGTGGTGTTGATACTACTGATGTAAAGTTTGAACTTGCCAGGGATATTGATATGAGCGGAATTGATTTTCGCGGTATAGGTGTTGATGAACAAAATAGTTTTAAAGGTACCTTTGACGGTTGCGGATATGTTATATCTAATCTCAAAATTAACACGACAGAAAATAATGTTGGTTTATTTGGGTGCACAAATAAAGCTTCTATAGAAAATTTGGGTTTGGAAAACTGTGACATGTCCGGAAGCGGTTATATTGGCGGGCTTGTAGGACTGTCAATTTCATCGAAAATTAGCAATAGTTATTGTTCAGGAATGGTTTCCGGAAGCGGTCAGGTTGGTGGTGTAGTGGGCGAATCCCGTTCTTCTCATATTAAGAACCTTTATTTCAAGGGAGAGGTTGTTGGTACAGCAGGAAAAGTTGGCGGTATTTCAGGTTGCTTAAGGGTCGGCGGAACTTTTGAGAACTGTTATTCGGAAGGTTCTGTCACAGGAGGAGGGTATGATACAGGCGGGCTTGCAGGTGCCAACTTTGATGGCGTTCCCGTAAATAAAAGTTTTTCCTCGTGCGATGTGGTTGGTAATTCTAGTGTTGGGGGACTGATTGGTTGTGCCGGAGCTCCCTTAAGAAATTCTTTTTTTGTTGGAAAAGTTAGTGGTAAACGAGATGTCGGTGGATTGGTAGGGTTTAATCAGACGTCTTTAGACACTTGTGCTTGTAGCACATCTTCGTACTCACAGACAGTAGGAGATGTTAGCTGGGTCAAGGATACAGGAAACATGTTGACGCTTGAAGAACTAAGAGCTCGCTATACACCGGATGTAATGGGGTTTACAGAAGATAATGGCTGGAAAAATATTAATGATAATTTAGTCTTGTCGTGGCAAAAGAGCGGCTATGGAGTTTTGAACAGCAAGAATGAAGTCAATCTACAAGTCGGAGTTAACGCCGGTACTGCTTCCAATATTGGATTTGATATTTCGTTTGATTTGGGAGATATTGGAGAAATATTTGAAATAGGACTTGATAATGTTGCATCACTTGACCTGATTGATCGTAATCTGCAGATGCTTTCTCAGAAAGCGACAGAATATGGAACTATTCAAAACAGGTTACAAAGCGTAGTCGAAGAAATTACGATAAAGTATGATAATCTTGTTTCAACCCAGTCAACCATTCGTGACGCAGACATTGCAGAGGAAAGCTGTGCTTATATCCGCAATCAAATCTTACAGCAGGCTAGCTCAACTCTTTTAGCAACTGCTAATCAAACTCCTGCAATAGTTCTTCAACTATTATAAATTTAATAAATATTAAGAAAAAATAAACATTACTCCTTTATCTGATTTGATACCTTATAATTATCATATATAATATTACAGTAGGGGGGATAAAACCATGAAAAATCCATTTAAAGGGGCAAATGAAGACGTAAATGATAATATCGAAAATGGAACAAATGAAGAAATAAAGGCTGATGAGGATAATATTGCAGCTGAAAATTCTGAAATTGAAGCAGAAGAAAAGATAGAGGAAACACCTTTAACAGAAGAGGCTAATCCGCTTCAGGAAAAATATGATACATTGAATAATCAGTATATACGATTAGCTGCTGATTTTGATAACTATAGAAAGCGCCAAGAGCAGGAAAAAGAAGCTCTTTTAAAATATGGTGCAGAAAATACCTTGAAAAAAATGATAGAAGTTTTAGATAACTTTGAACGAGGTCTAAAAGCTCTTGAAACAGTGGAGGATTGCGAAAAGGTTAAAGAGTGCTACAATCTGGCTTATAAGAATTTTACCGACGTTTTAACTAAAGCCGGGCTTGAGTCTATAAAAGCAGAGGGTGAGGCTTTTGACCCTAATTTTCATGAAGCAGTTATGCAGACTCCGACATCAGAAAAACCTGAACATACAATTATAGCGGAACTTCAAAAAGGGTATAAGCTAGGTGATAAAGTTTTAAGACCTACACTGGTAAATGTTGCAGTTGCCGAGGGGTAATAAATGTATTAATTGGCTTTTGAACTACTAATTTAAAAAAGGAAATATAGAATAGCATGAGTGATTATTATGAAATATTAGGTATAGAGAAAAATGCCTCAAAAGACGAAATAAAAAGTGCTTTTAGAAAAATGGCAAGAAAATGGCATCCGGATGTTAATAAAGCTCCGGAGGCCGAAGCAAAATTCAAAGAACTGGGCAAAGCTTACGAAACCTTAATGGATGATGAAAAGCGCGCTACTTATGATAGATTTGGCGAAGACGGCCTGAAAAATGCAGGTTTTAATACCCAGGGGCCTTTTGCAGGCGGGGTT
>ENA-OPCY01000792-OPCY01000792.1-human-gut-metagenome-genome-assembly--contig:-NODE-792-length-21428-cov-4.753661_pt1 | contig 21428 bp, 15 predicted proteins | sample MGYA00241568_ERZ501487 | MGnify/ENA primary metagenome ERZ501487 (study PRJEB25962, sample SAMEA2042574) | human gut metagenome | biome: human gut; feature: human-associated habitat; material: faeces... | reverse complement strand
AAAGTAATAGCTGATACTGTATGGTGTAATGATAAAACAAATGTAACAGATACAACGTTTAACCCTTATGGTTACAGCAATGTAAATGGACAAGGATATGCTAAAAATATAACATATTATGGTGCTACACAAAGATTAATAAGTACAAGTAATAGTGCTGGAGGCACGGGTCCTAGTTTAAAGTGTAATGGGAACTTGAGTAAAATAACATCTAAAGTAGGCTTAATAACAGCAGATGAACTAGCGTTTGCTGGATATGCTTTTAATCTAAGTAATACTACAACATATTTACAAGAAAATGCTACTGATAGTTGGTGGTGGTCCTTGTCTCCTAACTACTTCTATGTCGACGCTGGCGTTTGGTTCGTTTTCGGCAGCAGTGGCCTCTTCATCTTCCGCAACGTGCCCGACGTCGGCGGGGTTCGCCCTTCAATTTCATTAATATCTTCAGTTATAATATCTGGTGGCACAGGTACTAGTGAAGATCCTTATATTATAAATTAATTATAGAGTTCTAACTTTTAGTTAGGGCTTTTTTTTCTTTTAAGATAATGTTATAATTTAAAGAGAATAGGGCTGGTGTTATGAAGAATGAGAGTGGGTTTATTGCTACTAGTTTGATTTATACTTTTTTTCTTGCTTTTATTGCTATTTTGACGGCTCTTTTGAGTAATTATATTGCAAATAAGACTATTTTGGATAGATATAATGGTGAGATTCGAGAGAAACTTAATGATGGTAGTGGTAGTATAAGTTTATATGTTTCTTATGCTAGTGTTGATGGTGGAAAGAGTATTACTAATTTAGTGCGTAATGGTAATTTTAATAGTTTGGATGCTAATAATAATCTTACTGATTGGAGTATTCAAAATAATGGTAATTTTCAGGTTGCAGATTTTGGTAAGAGGTGTGTTATTAAGACGGGATCAAGTGGTAATTTATCTCAGCCAATAAGTGTAGATTCTACTCATAAGTATTATATTCGTATGGAATATTATCAACCTAGTATTGGTTATACTAGTGATGTATTTGTTTCTAATACAGTGAGTGGTGATGTTATAGATAGTAGTAGGGTTATTAGTACTTCTAATAATGATGGTTGGAAGAGTGTTTCTAAAATAGTTGATTTAACTGGTAGTGAAACTCTTAGTTATATGATTGTTGGTAAACAGAGTACTTATAACACTAATAGAACTTATTATACTAATTTATTACTTATGGATATTACTTACGCTTATAATGATATTGTTAGTTTAGAGTGGCTTGATAATAATATAGATTATTTTGATGGTACAGTTTCATTTATTACAAAGGATTTTATAGATGATGATGAAATTTCTTTTACGATTGTTCCTTATGCGGGTTATGAATTAGATGAAGTAAGTTGTAATTATAATGATTATGAGATTAGTCCAATTACTAATGAAAGTAATACTAAGTATTTATTTAAGTATAAGAATAATGGGCATGCTAGTAAGTGTAATATTAGTTTTAAGCATGATTAGGAGGTATTATGAAGAATAAGGGTTTTGTTTTAGTAGAGACAATTGTAGTTATTCTTGTTTTGTGTGTGCTTTTAATTATGCTTTATGGTGGTTATATGAATGTTATTAGTGCTGTACAAAGAAAGAGTTATTATGATAATACAGAATATATTTATAAGACTAATTTAGTTAAAGAGTATTTTGAAGATAGTGGGTTTAATGGTTATGATGGCTCTAGTGTGTATATTTATTGTCAGGGTAATAGTGATTGTTTAGGTAAGGGTGATACTTATTTTAAATCATTAATTACTAATATGAGAATAAATTCTATTTATTTTACTAAGTGGTTTACTAGTGATATTAATAGTGGGGAGTTATCTGATTTAGAAGCTACTACACAGAATTATATTAAAAAGTTAGATCCAACTAATGAAAGTGGTTATAGAATTATTGTTATGTATGTAGATGAGAATAATTTTAATAATAATCCGACTATTTATCAGTATGCTTCATTAAGGTTTGGTGATAGTAATGAATAAGAAGGGGATGACTCTTGTTGAGATTATTGTATCTATTGTGCTTGTGTCAATTATTCTTATTTTTATTACAAGATTATTAATTACAGTTAATGGGTTATATAAGAAGAGCAAGTTAGAAGTTGATTTTGAAGTATTAGATACCATTTTAATTGATACGATTAGTACGGATATTAATAGATATGGAGTCAAGAGTGTGAGTTTAGATGGGAAGAAAAGTGTTACAATTACTTTTAATGCTTTTAGGGAAAGTAATTTAAATGAACTTATTGTAAAGAAGTTATCATTAACTGATGACGCAAGATATATTAAATATGAATATGTTAATAATAATTTAACTAGTGATGAGAGGACACGTAATTTTGTGCGTAAAGTTCCCGATGGAGCAATAATAGATGAGAATGATTTTGTTAATTATAAGGAGTTTGAAAATACTAGTCTTAGGGAGTTAAGGGTTAAAATGCTTGCTTCTAATGGAAATGATTTTACATCTAATATTTATTTTAAGATAGCAGAATAGAGGTGATTTTATGAAGAACCATAAGGGTTTTACAATGGTGGAACTTCTTGCAGTTATTACAATACTTGCAATTATTATGGTTATTTTGATACCAGCGGTTACTAATATTTCAAAAAATACAAAAGAGAGTATTTTAAATTCTAAGATTAGTACTATTGAAACTAGTGCTTCTAAGTATGGGGAAGATAATATTAATACTTATCAGAAGTGTACTAATGGGTTAGAATCTGGAGTTATTAATGATGATGCGTATGATGAGTGCATAATAAGTGTTGATGATTTAGTAGGTCTAGGTTATTTAGAGTATGATACTACTAAAGATGATGCTAGTTATGTTGGCAATCCAGTTACTGGTGGAAGACTCAGTGGTAATGTTCTTTTATGTTATGATCCATCTACAGTAACGATAAGTGCTACTTTTTATGATATAAAAGATAAGAATTATTCATGCCCAGCAGTTGATGGTAATTATTCACTTAATTTAGGAACTACAAAGAAAGATTTTTATTGGGGACTTCATGAGGAATTTAAAACTAAGATTTATACTAAAGGAACTTTTAAAAGTATTACATGTGAAGCGACAGGTCCATTTAGTTGTAAGGTTGTTGGTGATGATTTAGTTATTACTTTAAATGATAATGGTGCTGGAAGTGATGGAAATTATCAAGTACAAGTAACTGGTACATACAGAGATGATGAAGGAGCAGAAAAGAAGTTATATCGACATATGAATTTAGGGGTGTATGTTGTTAATTATGATATAGATGGATATATACCTAAGATGTGTATGAAAACACTTACTAATGAACTTTTTAAGATTACGGGGAAGAATTATGGCGAGTTTTCTCTTAGTGGGATTAGTGATGATTTGAATGCTACTATAAAGGGAGACGTTCTATATATGAATAGTGGTACTAGTACAGGTGAGAAAAGTTTTACGATAAGTGAAGATCATGCAGGTATTAGTAAGGTTATAACTAGAGAAGTTTATGATTTAGATGTAGTAACGCATATTACGAATGTTATTGTAGGTGAGGCTGCTAAGAGAGTAGAACTTAAGGCTGGTGGTACAGGAAGAATTACTGTATCAGTTGATAGTAGTGCTGCTAGTATATCAGCAAATAATAGTTCATTTGGAAGTACAATAACTTTAAATAATCAGAATTACTTTTATATAAAAGGAAATAGTATTGGAACTGTGACCATTAGAATAAAAGGATCAATTTGTGGTGAAACTAGTTTTGAGGTTAATGTTTCAAATATTAAATTAGATAATACAGATATACCAGAATATTTATATTTTAATGGGGGAAGAAGACAAAATAATGATAAGACACAGTTTAAGTCTAAGATAAACGGAAGCTCTAGTAATGATTTTTCTTGCACTGTTTATAAGAAAAGTACTTATGGTGGATATGTAGAAAATACTGATTATTTAAATTGCCATATAGAAAATGATACAGTTATTTTAGAGACCACTAATGGTGAAGATATTTATGATAATGTAGAAGATTTTAAAGTTAATGTTAAGAGTGAAAGAGATGGCTCATTAGATATATTTATACCAGTTATTTATAAGACAAGTTTATATTTTAGAGAGAATAATAATACGGTTACTAAAGTGTGTAAAGAGGTTGGTTCTGATCTTAGTAATAATACCATTACAATTCATGGGGTTAATTTGGGAGTATTAGATAGTAGTGGTAAGACTTGTGATAGTACGAAGAATAATATAGTGTTTGATAGTATGACTGATTATTATTTAGTAGATTTAGGTAATAATCCTAGTCAGCCAGCGATTAGTTTAAGTAATAATTGTGCCAATAATGGTGGAAGATATGGACAAATGTCATTAGTAAGACATAATGTTACTAGTGAACAGTATAATAGTAATTTACCTTATAAGTTAGGAAGAACTAATACGGGTAAAGCAGTTATTTACTTAAGAGAAAATAATGGTAATAGACTTGCTGAACTTGATTACAATGTTTATTCTTTAAAAAGTAATCTAAATTCAATTACTTTAGGTGTTAATAGGGAAAGTGCAGAGATTACAATTAATTATGCTGCTACCGGTAAATTAAGTTATAGTGTTAGTAATAGTTGGACAGCAAGTGTTAATGTGGTATCACAAAGTAATTTCTCATATGAACCTGATAATATTAATAAGGTGTTTACTGATAAGATAAAGATAAGATCATACAGAACTGGAACTACTTATTTAGTTATTAAAGGTGCAGATTGTGGAGAACTTAGAATACCTATATATGTTACTAATGTATTTCAAATTAATTTAAATGGGGGAACTTATGGAACTCTTGATGAGACAACACTTACTTGTACAGAAAGTAGGTTAGGTTCAGGATGCACAGTTACATTACCTGACTTTAATGTTCCAGATGGAATAACTAAAAAGGGATGGAGTACAAGTCCTAGTGGTGGAAACATTAAAAATATTGGAAGTACAGTTACAATTAATAATAGTAATAAAGGAACTACTTATTATGCTATTGCAGATAATCCAGCACCTAGTTGTATGTTTACTGATGTACCAAGTGATATTTATGGAACTGGTAAGGCGTATTTGGAATGTACGGATATTGGTGGAGGACTTGCTAGTGCATCTCTTGATAAGAGTATGATTAGTGTTAGTAATGGTGTTTTAGTTGACAGTGTTACTAAGGTTAAAGATATTACTAATGGATACCGATTTGAAGTAGTGGTAAAAGCAAATAATTATTATGGACCATTTACATTAACTTTAAGTGAGGGAGCAGTTAGAGATACATATGGTTTAGTTAATCAAAAGCGCACTACTAGTGAGATAGTAAGTGCGGAGCATGAATATGTGAATTATTATAAGATTGGTAAGAATAATAAAGAAGATGTAATCGCATTTTTATATAGTAATAAAGTAATAGATGGAAGTAATGGTTATACATTAAGTGTGTATGGAACTGGAGATATGCAAGATTTTACAAGCGCTCCTTGGGATAATTATGCGAGCCAAATTAATAATATTGTTATTAGCAATAATGTTAGTAGTATTGGTAATAATGCATTTTATGGAACTGGTATTACTAATATTAATATTCCATCAAGTGTTAAATCTATTGGAACATCGGCCTTTGAAAGTACTAGTTTAAAGATGCTTAATGTTAATAGTGAAACGATAGGTAAGAGAGCATTTGCTAATAATTTAGATTTAGCAAGAGTAACTATAGGAAGTGCAGTTAGAACAATTGAGCAGTATGCTTTTAGTACAAATACTAGTTTAAGTAATATAACATTTAATGAAGGCTTAGAATATATTAGAGACTATGCTTTTATAGATAGTAATTTAGGTAATATTGTTATTCCTAAAAGTGTTCAAACTATTGGGGATTATGCATTTTATAACTTTAAAGGAGAAAGTGCTGATATAGGAAATGCTTATGTAGGTATAGCACCATTTAGGGGAGTTAACTTTAAAGAAATAAAAGCAAGTACTTTAGAAGTAGAAAATAATATATTATATAATGGGGATACTCTTATTTTAGTTCCTGATAAACTTGTGGGAGATGTACTGATTAGAGAAGGAACTACGAGAATTATATATGATTCATTAAATGGATTAGTAAGTGCTGATGATAAGAAGATGAGTTTAAGTGTACCAAGCTCTGTTACTAGTATAGAATCAAGAATAAACCTAAATATAAATAAATTTATAGTTAGTGCTGATAATAATAATTATAGTAGTAAGGATGGAGTATTGTTTAATAAGGATGGTACGACTTTAATAAGTGTTCCTAGTTATTATGATAAGTTAGAATATGTAATAGATGCAGAAAATATTAGTAGTTATGCTTTAATGAATAATATTATACTTAAGACAATAACTTTGACTGATAGTGTTAAATCTATTGAAAGAAATGCTATATATGGTAGAGAAGAGTTAGGTATAAGAAAAGTTATTAATAATTCAAGTGTCTTATTTAGTAATTATTATTATGATACAGATTATGATATGTCTATAGAAACAAATGATGGAACTCAGAGTTAGAAACTTTGGGTTCTTTTAATATAAATAAAAATGAAAAAAGATAATTTACTTTTTGCTGCTTTTAAATGTAAATGTCAAATAATTTTATAGGTTTTTGTTAAAGTTATAATGTTGTTTTTAATAATCATTATTATAAAGAAATCAAATGTATTATAAAAATTAATTTAAGCGGGATTTAAGTAAGATAACTATTGATATTATGTGGTTATCTTTTTTTATAAATTTTCATTAAATTAAATTAAAGAGCCTTGATTAAAAGATACTTATCATTTATAATTGTTTATAGTAGGTGAGGCTAATGGATATTATAGAGAAAGAAAAGAAGAAAAGAACAATTTTATATGGGTTACTTGTAACTGTATTAGTACTTATTGGAGTAACTTATGCTTATTATAGAATTACTAAAACGCAAACTAATAGTAATGTTATTGGTACAAGAACTTGTTTAAATACTACTTTAACAGAAGAAACAAGTGAAATAGTATTATCTGATGCTTTTCCAATTAGTGATGAAGATGGACTTAAACAATCACCATTTACTTTTACATTAACTAATAATTGTGATAGTTATGTTAAAGTAACTATAGCACTAGTTAGTGAATATAGAACTAGTACTAACACTGCTTATTTAAAAGATAATTATGTTAAATCTAATTTATCAACTAAAGGAACTAATGATGGCAGTTCAGTAATCTTGAGTACACTTTCTTTAGGGGAAGTAGATACTAACACAGAAGGATATGTACTTAAAACTACAGGACTTAAAAATAAAGAAGCAAAATCTTTTGATTTAAGACTTTGGTTAGATTCAAAAACAACTAATGAACAAGGTTTAAATAAAACTTGGAAAGGTAAGATAGTTGTTAGTGTAGTTGCTGCTGAATATGTTCCTACTTTAAGTGAGGCAATACTAGCAAATAATGAAGTTAAGACTCCAATAACTACACCAGGAGCAGCAGTATCTACTGCTAGTGAGGCTTTACTAGCAAGCACAGAAGATGATTATGGTACAAGCTATTATTTTAGAGGCGCTGTAACAAATAACTATGTAGAGTTTGCTAACAAATGCTGGAGAATAGTAAGAGTCGGCGGAGATGGCTCTGTAAAGCTTATCTTACATAACGATAATACTGCAGGAGCAGCTAATCCTTGTGCTGCTGCAAACAATAGTACTAGAGCAGCATTTGCAAGATACTCTGGAGCAACATACAAAAGTGCATTTAATGCAAACCATGATGATAATGCATATGTAGGATTTAAGTTTGGAACTGTTGGTTCAAGCACATATGAAGCAACACATGCAAATACAAATAAAAGTACAATACTAACTAATTTAGAAACATGGTATAAAAACAATCTTACAACATATGAAAAAGTAATAGATGATACTGTATGGTGCAATGATAAAACAAATGTAACAGATACAACATTTAACCCTTATAATTATAGTAATGTAAATGGTTTAGGATATGGTACAAATATAACATATTATGGAGCTGCACAAAGACTAGTAAGTACTAGTGGTAGTGCCGGAGGCACGGGTCCAAGTTTGAAATGTAATGGAGAATTAAGTAAAATAACATCAAAAATAGGTTTAATAACAGCAGACGAGTTAGCATTTGCAGGATATGCTTATAATATAAGTAATACAACAACATATTTACAAGAAAATACTACGGATACTTATTGGTGGTCCTTGTCGCCTTACTCCTTCGGTGGCAGCTACGCTCTCGTTTGGCGTGTTTCCGGTGGCCGTGGTGTCGGCTTCGACTCCGGCTACGTGAGTGACGCCAATGGCGTTCGCCCTTCGATTTCTCTTAAGTCGACGACCAACGCAACCGGAAATGGTACCAGTGATAGCCCATTCATAATAAGTATGTAAGCAGGGCGAAGATAAAAAAGGTCGAAATCGTCAGTCGCCGATGTCCCGAAAAAAACCTTCGATGGACAAAATGACAGGCGAGAGAGAAAAAAATAGTAAGTGGGTTTTGACGGCGAGTTTTCAACAATGGTGGTGATTATGAAAAAGAAATATATTTATTTGATAGGTATACTTGTTGTTATATGTTTGGTTATCTTTATTGTTTTGTATAATAAGGGTGATAGTGTTAAGGTATATGATAAGTATAGTGCTAGGATAGGTATTATGTATGATGGTGATAGTTATTCTAGGAGTTTTGATTATGATGGGAGTGTTGGTAGGGTTATTTATGATGATGGAACTGTCTATATGGATAGTAAGGGAATGTATTATGCTTTAGATGGTGGTTATTATAGATATGAAACTAATGTTAGTTATGTTAATTTAGGTGATATTGTTAGTGAGTTTAAGATAGATGAAAGTGGTGATGGGTATAGGTGTGAGGCTAGTCCGGAGTTTTTGAAGAGTTTGTTTATTAAAGGCAAAGCTAATGATTGTTATTTAAGTGTGAGTGATGGTTATGTCACTGGCGTAAGTGTTAATTTTGATAAGGGGAATGTTTATATTTCTTTTAAAAGGTTAACTGATGATTTTAGTGTTAGCATGCTAGGGTATTTTGATGAGAAGTCAAGTGCTGTGCATGATAATATATTGGAAATTAAATAGGAGGATTTATGAAGAATAAGAAAGGATTTACATTAGTAGAGATAATTGCGGTTATAGCACTGATTGCAGTTATTGTTGGTATTTTTATTGTTAATTTGGTTGGTAAGAATGATCCTAAAGAGAATAATAAAGATACAGTTAAGCAGATACTTAGTGCAGCAGATGCTTATGTTAGTGCTAATAAGAGTGAGATCGAGAAGTTATATGAAGGATATAATTTTGTAGATATTACTATCGGGGATTTGAGGAGTAATGGACTACTTAGTGAAGATATTACTAATAAGGAAACTAGCGAAAAGTATAAAGATGATGAAATAGTTCGTGTTACTTTAAATGGTGGTACTGGTGCTACAGAGTTTGAACTTAATCCACCAGATGAGACTAATACTTATTTAGTTGCTGATTCTATTTATTTAGCTTATGATGCTAGTGGTAGTAATTGGTGTACTGAAGAAAATGAGTTTAAGGGTTTAAATGGTAGTGATTCTAAGTACGGTAAGTTAGTTTTAACTGATTTAAATGATGCTAGTAAGTCTTATCCTTTAGTTAAGGGAGATAGTATTAAGGTTACTAGTTGTAATGTTGATGTTACTAAGGCTGGTAGTTATAGTGTTGTTTATACTTATACTTATAATGGTAAGAGTGTTAGTAAGACTAGAAATGTATATGTTGCTGCTAGTGAGACTGATGTTGATAGTTTTACTGCTTATTTAAATGAGAATGGTAATAAGATAGTTCTCGGTGCTAAAGATACTAAGGTTACATTAATTGTTACTTATAAGAATGGTACTAAGAAAGAATTTACTAGTTCTGTAGATAATATTACGGATTTTACAATGAAAGGTTTTGTTACTGAACCAATTGGTAGTAAGAGTGCAATAATTACTTATAATAAGACTAATAGTGATGGTTCTGTTCCTAGTCCATTTACTTTAGATTATGTAGTTAGTGATAATTTGATTGATTTTATTAATAATGATTGTACACCTGAAACAGGTAAGAGTGATGAGTGTTATTACAAGGGTGAAGTTGAAAGTAATTATTTGAAGTTTAATGGTAATTCTTATGTATTTAGAATCTATCATAGAAAAGGTAATAGTATTAAGATAATTGCTAATGATCCTTATAGTTATAATAATAGAACTGATTTAGTTTATGGTATTATTGGTGCTTGTAAGTATAGTGGATGCTGTAATGGTGGAAGATATTATTATCAAGGATTAGGTGGACATAATTTGAATGGTTCATTTAGTTATACTATGGATAATGTAGTTAATAGTTTCTATAGTGCGGTTAGTCCTAGATATGTAGAGAATCAATATATTTCTGGTACTGTATTTGGTGGTGGATCACTTAATACTAAGGTTGCTCTTATGAGTAAGAATGATTATAGTAAAGTTGCTAATTGTAATGGTAATAATTGTTATAGAAGTTATTTAACTAATAATAGTAATGCTGGTAAGAATTTCTGGTTAATTGAGATTACTGGATTTAATATGGATACTTCAAACTTTAACTATGGTACTCCGGAAGCTCATGTTTATAATAATTATGTTAATAGTAGTAGTTATGCAGTTGCTACTGGTGGATCATATAAATCATATGGTGGTGGTACTGATACAGCTAGTGTTGTTACTGATACTAATAAAGTAAGACCAACATTACAACTTAAGAATGCTAAGATTATTGGTGGAAATGGAACTAGTAGTAATCCATTTATTGTAAAGTAGGTGAGATGATGGAGAATAAAAAGAATTATATTTTAATAGGTGTACTTATTGTAGTTATAGTAGGTGCATTATTAGTTAAATATTTTAGTGGTAAGACACATGAGAATTTACTTAATGGTGATACAGTTATTGGTCAAAGTTTAAGTAGTAAAGAACAAGCAGAGGTTGATAATTATTTAAAGGATGAACTTGTTAAGAATAAATATACTTTAGATAGAGCTAAGGTTTATGTTAATCCTTATAATGCGAATCCTCTTAGTGCAATGATTATCTTTTATACAGATAAGAGTATGGAAGTTAGTGTAACTGTTAAAGGAAAGAATAATGATGATTTTACAATAAATTATGGTAAGAGTAATTATCATTATATTCCTGTTTATGGTTTATATTCAGATTATGAAAATACAGTAGTAGTTACGTTGGGTGATAAAACTACTAAAGAATTTAAAATTAAGATTGATAAAGTAGAAGTTCCTAGTGTTACTACCAAAAGTGGTAATGTTACTACTCCAGGTGATTTATATTTACTTACTAGTCCAATTAGTATGAATTCATTTGGATTAGATGGTTATGGTAATGTTAGATGGATGCTTAATGATACTTATTATCATAATATTAAAGTGTTAGATAATGGACATTTACTTATTGGTATTGATACTGATAGTACTAGTGGTTTACCTACTGTTATTCGTGAGATTGATTATTTAGGTAGAATATATAATGAATATACAATAGATAGTGGATATTTAAATGATTTCTTTGTTAAGAGTAATGGTAATATTATTGTTACTAGTAAGAGTGCTGATAGAATTACAATATCTGATTTAGTACTTGAGATAGATAAGAATACTGGTAAGATAGTTAAACAAATAGATGTTTATAAGTTATTTGAAAGTATTGATAAGTCATTTACTGATGGTATTGAAAGAGATGATTACTTTTATAACTCTGGTATAGAGTATTATGAAGATACTGATACATTATTATTAACTTACTGGGGTGGAGAGATGGTTGTATCTATAGATTATAGTGATTCTAAGATTAATTGGATCTTTACTAATCCAGAGAATTTACCTAGTACATTTGATAGTTATTTATTAAAGGGTGATGATGGTTTTGTTTATCCAAAAGCTATGCATCAAGCTAAACTTTCTGGTGATACTTTAAAAGTTTTAGATAATGGTTATAGTACTATTAAGAATGAGACTGATTTAAGTAATTTAAAGGGGTCATATTCTAGTGTTAATACTTATACTATTACTGATAAGAAAATAGCTCTTGCTAATAGTTATAATGATAATAAGAAGTATTTTAGTTATGCTTTAGGTGATTTAAAAACCGTTGGTAATGGAAAAGATATTATCTTATTTGGTAGAGAACTTGATGGAGTAGATTATAGTAAGGGTGGAAGTATTCATGAATATGGAAATCTATCTTCTGCACTATTAGAGGTTACTAATAATAAGGAGACTTTAAATCTTAGAATTAAGGGTGCTTATTATTCTGTTACTAAGGTTAATTTAAATGGTGATGTAAGTTTTGACTTTACTACTGTTAAAGGTTATACAACATTAGAAGCTAGTCCTAAAGAAGATATTACTAGTGATGTTATTAGTAAGATTGCTAGTGCTAGTGATGAGATTAGTTTAGACTTTGGTTACAGTGATAATATTGTAACTAATAATGCTTTATTTATGGATATAGATGAAGCCAAGATGATACTTATTAATGATAGTAGTGATGGTGCTGTTTATACTATTAAAGAAAAAGATAAGAGTAAGGTTGATAAGACTGTTATTGATTTAAAAGCAGGTAAGTATTACATTTTCATTGTTGAGAATGATATAGCATATAAAACTAATAAGTATATAGAGGTTAAATAGAGACTTAGGTCTCTTTTTAATTTGATATAAAAAAATTTTATGAAATATTTATAAAATAAAGACAAATTAATTAAAATTTGATACAATAGTTTTATGAAAGTAGGGTATAAGATGGATGATATTGTTAAAGATAAGAAAAAAGTTAAAATATATTATTCTCTTTTAATTACTGTGATATGTATTATTGGTGTATCATATGCATTTTTTCAATTGTTTTTAAGACAGAGTGATAATAATACTCTTGTATCTAGAACTTGCTTTAATACTAGTTTAACTGAAAACACTGAAAAGATTGTGTTAGAAAATGCTTATCCAATAGTTGATAGTGAAGGGTTGAAAGGAACACCATTTACTTTTACACTTAAAAATAATTGTAGTAGTTATATAAGACTATATATTACAATTGATAGTGAACATAGAGGTAATTTAGGAACAAAATATCTAGATGATAATTATATTAAGGTTAATATATCACCTAAAGGAACTACTAGTGGACAGTCTGTAGTACTAGGTAGTAAGAAGTTAACAGATTTAGATAATAATAGAAAAGGGTATATAATTGTTAATACCGGATTACAAGCTAATGAAGAGAAGAGTTTTGATTTAAGATTATGGATGGATGAAGCAGTAACTTTAGAACAAGGTTTAGGTAAGTCTTGGGAAGGCAAGATTGTTGTTATTGGCGATGCCTCTAATGGAATGACATTAAATGAAGCAATACTTGCTGATAATGAAGTGAGAGAGCCTTTAACGGTACCAGGAGCAGAAGCTAGTGCTTATACAAAAGACGATGCAGAAAGTCAGTCAATGATTGTATCCGCTACATATCAAAATTATTATATAACTTATGGAACGAGTTGGGTTGCAAATGGAACCGGATTTGATTTAATTGGAACAGCGGTTACAAGTGATATATATGCTAATTCATATTCTGATTTAGTTGGCAAGTATATTACGAATAGTAATTTCCGTTATACTGGTTCGACTGCTGCTGGTACTATGCAAACTACAACTAATTTAAATAGTATATATTATGTGGTAAATGCTAGTGAAAATAACTTAACATATAAAAAAATAACTTCAAACAAAAATGTGACAGAAGCACTTCTTGCAAGTACAGAAGATGATTATGGAACAAGTTACTATTTTAGAGGAACAGTCAAAAATAATTATGTGCAATTTGCTAATAAATGTTGGAGAATCGTAAGAATAACTGGTGATGGTTCGATAAAACTTGTATTACATAATGATAATACTAGTGGTTTTTCTAGTTCTTGTGTTGCATCGAATAATGGTGCAACTGCAGCATTTGCTAAATATTCTGATTTTACATATACAAGTGCATTTAATTCAAATGATGATGATAATGCCTATATTGGGTTTATGTATGGGGCTACTGGTGCAAATGATTATGCAAGTACTCATACAAATACAAATAAAAGTACTATTCTTACTAATTTAGAAACATGGTATACAAATAATTTAGCATCATATGAGAATAAACTTGCAGATACAATATGGTGTAATGATAAGAGTACATTTACTTCTTTTATTAATGGTGACACTTATGGTACAGGATTAGGATATGGAACTAATGAAACTGGATATAGTACATGGACTAGATATTATGATGGTAATTTTCGCACAACATCATATGGAATTCCGAGTTTGATATGTCCAAATGATAATAATGGAGGAAAATTATCTAAATTTACTGTGAATGATACAACAAATGGTAATGGAGATTTGACTTATAAAATCGGATTGTTAACGAAAGATGAAATAATGTTTTCTGGTTCTCCAGGTACTTATAATCCATCTGCGTATTTGCAAGAAAATGCTGATGGGTATTGGTGGACTATGTCACCTATAAGTTTTAGTGGCAGTACCGCTGATGTTTCTTTGGCTGGAACAGCTAGTTTGGAGTGTGCTGGTGGTGTGAATTGTAGTTATGGTTTGAGGCCCGCTATTTCTCTTGTATCTGATATTGAGATTTCAGGCGGTTCTGGTACATCAGAAGATCCTTATGTTGTTAAATGATGTGTGATTAGTCATACATCTTTTTTTATGGAATATATTTTTATTATGAAAAAGATAATATTACTTTTAATTGTAGTTATTCCTTTGAATGTTAAGGCGATTAGTGCTAGTTCTTATATTGTTATGGATAGTGATAATAATAGAGTGTTAGAGGGTAGTAATATTAATAAGAAGAGTTTGATAGCATCTATTACTAAGATTATGACTAGTATGGTGGTTATTGAAACATCTAATGTTAATAAGAATATTACGATTGGTGAAGAAGTATTAAAAAGTTTTGGTAGTGGTATTTATGTTAGTGTTGGAGAGAAGCTTAGTGTTTTAGATTTATTATATGGGCTTATGCTTAGAAGTGGTAATGATGCAGCGATTGCTCTTGCTTATCATGTTGCTGGTTCAATGGATAGTTTTGCTTTTTTGATGAATAATAAAGCTAAAGATTTGGGCATGAATAATACTAGTTTTGTTAATAGTTCTGGATTAGAAGATGGGGATAATGCTAATATGAGTACGGTTTATGATATGGCGTTACTTTCTAGTTATGCGATTAATAATTCTTTATATAAAAAGATAGTTGGTACTAAGGATATTACAGTTAAGACGGACTTAAAGACTTATGTTTGGCATAATAAGAATAAGTTATTATCTAGTTATAAGTATTGTGTTGGTGGTAAGACTGGCTTTACTGAAAGAGCTAGAAGAACGCTTGTAACTAATGCAAGTAAGGATGGAGTTAATTTGACGGTTGTTACCTTTAATGATGGAAATGATTTTGGAGATCATAAGGATTTGTATGAGAAGTATTTTGGTTCTTTAAGAGAGTATGAGATTGTAAGTGAAGGATATATTGATAGTAAGTATGATGATAGTTATATTGATAAATCTTTTAAGATGAGTTTAAGTAAGGATGAGTTTAAGAGAGTTAAGAAAGAGATAAGTTATTATGAGGATAGTGCTAGTAAGGTTGTAGGAAGAGTTAGTGTTAGTTTAGATGGTAAGGAATATTTTAGTGAGGATATTTATATTAAGGATAGAGTGAAAAAGGAAGAGGTTAAGCTTAGTTTTTGGCAGAAGTTAATTAAGAGGTTAAAAGAGTTATGGTAAATATTATTTGGGGGATATTTATTGTAATTGGAATTGTTTATAGTTTTATTAATGGAAATTTTAACGAAGTTAATAATGAGGTTTTGTTAAGTGGAAAGAGTGCTTTAGATTTAATTTGGTCGATGACACCTTTAATGGTTATTTGGATGGGGCTTATGAAGATTGCCGAGGAAGCAGGAATTATTTCTTGGATATCTAAAGTTATGACGCCAATACTTAAGAGGATATTTCCTAGTATTCCAGATGGAGATGAGTCTCTGGGCTTTATTGCAAGTAATGTTGCGGCTAATATGGCTGGGTTAGGAAGTGCGGCTACACCTTTTGGACTTAAGGCGATGGAGTGTTTACAGAGGCTTAATAAGGATAAAAAGGTTGCTAGTGAAGCGATGATTACCTTTTTAGTGTTAAATACTAGTGGGGTTACGATAGTTCCAACAACAATTATTTCTTTAAGACTTTTTTATGGTAGTGTGAATCCATCAATAGTTTTACCTTACTGCATTATTGCAACGACGTGTTCGACGATTGGTGGGCTTACACTAGATTATATTATTAGGAGACGTAATGGAAACCGTTAGTCTTATTATTTTGCCTTTAATAGTTTTATCTATTTTGATTGTGGCTTTTGTAAAGCGTGTTAATATTTATGATAAGTTTTTAGAAGGTGCTAAGGAAGGTCTTGTTATGGTGTTTAAGATAGCACCTAATATTTTTGCAATGATTTTTGCGGTGAATATTTTTATTAAGAGTAATTTTATTAGTGATGTTTTATCTTTTTTAGGTCCTTTTTTAACTAGAATGGGGCTTACTAGTGAGATACTTCCAATGTGTTTTTTAAGAAGCATTAGTGGGACATCTACTTTAGGTATAATGGCAAATATTTTTGATAAGTATGGGCCGGATAGTATAATGGGGTATTTAGCAAGTATTATTCAAGGGTCTAGTGATACGACGTTATACGTAATTGCTTTATATTTTGGAAGTGTGGGGATTACTAAGAGTAGGTATGCTTTGAAGGCTGGCTTTTTTGCAGATTTAATTGGGGTAGTTGTTTCATTTATTTTAGTATATTTATTTTTTGGTTTATGATAAAATAACTTTAGGTGATGTTTATGGAACGTTTACAGAAAGTTATTGCAGCTTCTGGTTATACTTCAAGAAGAAAGGCTGAAGAGTTAATTAAAGCAGGAAAGGTTTATGTTAATGGTAAGATTGTTACAGAACTTGGTACTAAAGTTAGTGGTAATGATGATATTGTTGTTAACGGAGTGCATTTAGAAAAAGAGGAGTATGTTTATTTCTTACTTAATAAACCTAGAAGTGTTATTTGTTCAGTTAGTGATGAACATAATAGGGTTACTGTTACTGATTTAATTAGTACTAATAAGAGAATTTATCCAGTAGGTAGACTTGATTATGATACGACTGGTTTAATTATTTTAACTAATGATGGGGAACTTGCTAATATTTTAATGCATCCTAGTAACGGTGTACCTAAGAAGTATGTTGCTAAGTTAAATAAGTGTTTTGCAATTAATGATTTAAAGACTTTAGAAAAGGGCGTTATGGTTGATGGTGTGATGTGTAAACCTACTAGAGTCAAGATTAAGAAAAATGATTCTGATAAAGATTATTCGATTGTTGAGATTACTATAACTGAAGGACGCAATCATATTGTTAAGAGAGTATTTAAAGAGTTAGGATATTTAGTTGATAAGTTATCTAGAGTTTCTTATGGATTTTTAGATGTGTCTAAGATGAAGAGTGGGGACTATAGAGAGTTATCTATTAAAGAAGTGAAGAAGCTTTATGATTACAAGTATTAAGATAGATAGATTAAGTTATGATGGTAAAGGTATAGGCTACATTGATGGTAAGGTAGCCTTTGTTTGTGGTGCGTTACCTGGAGAAGAAGTAAGTGTAAAAGTCATTAGTGATAAGAAAAGTTATTATGAGTGTGAACTAGTAGATGTAATAACTAGAAGTGATAAAAGAGTAGAAAGTGCTTGTCCTTATTTTAATATTTGTGGGGGATGCGCTTATATGCATGTGAGTCACAGTGATGAGAGTGAGATGAAAGCTAGTGCTTTAGAGGATATTCTAAAAAGAAAAGCAGGATTAGAAGTAGATGTAAAAAAAGTAATGTCTGATAAGGATGTTTGTTATAGAAATAAGTTAAGTTTAAAAGTCAAGGATTATGAGTTTGGTTTTTATAGGGAAGAGACACATGAGTTTGTAAAGATAGATGATTGTTTACTTGCTAGTGATGCGATTAGAAGTGTATTTAAGTTAAAAGATTATTTGAGATTTAGAGAAGGTAATATTTTAATTCGTTCTAATTTTAATGGTGAAGTTATTATTAAGATAGATACTAGTGATGAAGCTAAGATAGATATTCTTAAAATAAAAGAGGGCGTTAAGTTAGTTGGTATTATCCTAAATAATAAAGTTATTTATGGAGAAGATTTCTTTATTGAAAGAGTTCATAATTATTTTTATAAAGTTAATGTTAATTCTTTCTTTCAAGTTAATTTAGATATATTAGGTAAGGTTATAGATATTTTAAGAGAAAATAGTTATGGGGTGGTTGCTGATCTTTATTGTGGTGTTGGTACTTTAGGAATACCGCTTAAGAAAGATAAACTATATGGTATTGAGATTGTTAAAGAGGCTGTAATAGATGCTATTTATAATGCTAATATTAATAAACAAGATAATAAGTATATGCTTGGTAGTGCTGAAGTAATAAGTAAGATTAATGATAAAATAGATACTATTATAATTGACCCTCCTAGAGCGGGACTTAATAAAAAGACACTTGATTTTTTAATTAATTATAAAAGTAGAAATTTAATTTATATGTCATGTAATCCTTTTACACTTGTGAGAGATTTAAGTATTTTAAAAGATATTTATGAAGTTAATGATGTGTATTACTTAGATATGTTTCCTAAGACAAAACATATGGAATGTTTATGTGTGTTAAAGCTTAAATAAATTAGAGCTAGTTGTTATGTGTATTTTTTTAGTAAAAATATGTTAATTAAGATATTAATATATTGTATTTATATGATTTTACTGCTATTCTTATAATAGAAAGGAAGAAGGTAAGAAATGAAGAATTTCAAAAAAATTGTTTTAACTATCATGTTAGGTGTATTAGTGCTTTTACCATCAGCTGTATATGCTAAAACAGAGGTTAAAACTAATGAAGAACTAAAGGCTGCTACTAAAAATGGTGGAGATATAGTGCTTCAAAATGATATAACATTAAAAAGTGCTCTAGAAATTAAGGGGAGTAATGTTATTATCGATTTAAATGGTAAGACAATTACTGTTGATGAAAAAGGTTACTTTGACTTATTTGAAGGTAAACTTGAATTTATTGGTACTGGTAAAATTAAGGATATTCGTGTAAGAGATAAGGTAGCTTCTACGATTTGGGTTGAAGGTTCAAATGATAAGACTGCAAAAGATTTTTCTACATTAACAATTGGTGAAAATGTTACTATTGAAACAACACAATGGGGTATTGCTTTAAGTAATTTAGATTCACAAAATAAGGCTTATGGAGTTACATTGAACTTTAATGGTACTTTAGTAAGTAGTGCTGTTGATGGCGGTGGAATTACTGTATTTGGTAATGTAAAAAATGATGGTAAGTTAGATAATGCTCCTGTTCTTAATTTAAGTAAGACTGCTAAAGTTATTGCAGAAAAAGGTGTTACCTTATATGGTGCTGGTATTGGAGAATGGAATATTCTTGGTGGTGAATATACTGGTGAGAGTGTTATTGGTATTAAGAGTGGTAAATTAGTTGTTAATGATGGTGTATTTACTGCTACTGGAGAAAAGAAGATTGGTGAATTATACGGTAATGGTATGATTGCTACGGGAAGTACTATTCAAATTGAGAATAATGATGGTTATGCTGGTAACATGGAAATTGTTATTAATGGTGGTACATTTAATAGTAATAAAGGTTTAAGTATTTATCATTATCCACCAGCTGATAAACAAGAAAATGCTTTAAAATCACTTGTTATTAATGGTGGAAGCTTTAATGCAAAATTTGAATTATTAGATAACGATAATGTTACTATTGAGTATGGAAAGTTTGCAAATGAAATTATTGGATATTTAAAAAATGGTTATATTCAAAGTAATACTGATGGAGTATACTCAGTAAGTAATATTATTGGTAGTGGTGCTGGTTTATTAATTAATGGTAAAGTTAATACAGATTATGTTAAACCTGGTGAAGAAGTAACTATTAGTACTATGGGTTCATTTGAATTAGATAGCGTAGAAGTTGTTACTTCAGATAATCAAAAGATTACTGTTAAGGATAATAAGTTTGTAATGCCTAATAAACTTGTTAGAGTTAATGCTAAAACTACTCAGTTATATGATATTTTATTTGAACCAAATGAAAATATTGAAATGACATTTACTACTGGTGGTAAAGAGGCTAAATCAGTAAAAGCTGGAGCAGAAGTTAAATTTAACTATACTCCTAAGGCTGGTTATATTGTTAAAAAGATTTCTTTAGTTAATTTAGACACTAATAAAGAAATTGAAGTTAAAGATAATACATTTACAATGCCTGGAGCATCAGTTCAAATGAAGGTTACATTAGAAAAGGTAGCAAGCATTGTTGAAACTTCTAAACCTATTGAAGTAGCAGGTGGTGTTGATAAAACTGTTGCTGAAGATTTATCTAAGGTTAAAGTAGATAATTCTAAGACTGGTCTTGCAGAGTCTGTAGATCTTTCTAAATTAGAAGATGTTACTGAAAATGATAATATTGAAGTTACTATTAAAACATCTTTAACTGGCTATGATAAAGATAAGAACGTTCTAGTATATGATATTAAACCTTATTATAGTGTTAATGGTACTGAAAAAGGAATTATTTCTAATGATGCTTTAACTAAAGCAGTAAAGATTGAATTACCTGTACCAAGTAATGTTACTGATACCCATGTAAAAGTTACTCATAAATCTGGTGATAAAGTTATTGATACTAAGAGTTATGAAATTAAAACTAGAGGTGAAGATAAATATATCGTATTAGAAACAAATAGTTTCTCAACATTCGAATTAAGTTTCTATACACCTGCATCTGTTGAAAACCCTAAAACTGGTGATAATATAATGGCTTATGTAATTACATTAGCTGGTTCTGTATTAATCATTGGTGGTGCAGTTGTAGTATTAAAAAAACGTTTTAATCATTAATATGAGTAAAAATAAGGTAAAGTAAAGAGGCAAGAAATTGCCTCTTTTTTTATAAATAAAATTGTCGTAAAAAAATACTTGAAAATATTAGTGAAGGTTTGTATAATTAATGATAGAAAGTAGAGGCAAAACAATGGAAACAGAAGAAATAGAAAAGAAACATAAAAGAATAATGATTTATGTAATGATTATATCACTTATATGCGTTGTAGGTGTATCATATGCATTCTTTACTGCTGGAATGAGTTCTGAAACAAGCAC